>Ga0209083_1001417_pt1 | contig 27454 bp, 20 predicted proteins | sample AM7aDNAmetaG_FD_184132 | JGI IMG/M metagenome (GOLD analysis project Ga0209083, IMG submission 184132) | Freshwater microbial communities from Finland to study Microbial Dark Matter (Phase II) - AM7a DNA metaG (SPAdes) (version 3) | ecosystem: Environmental > Aquatic > Freshwater > Lake ...
AAACACTTGAGAAAAATTAGTAATTTTATGCAACCATTTGACATATGAAATAGTGGCCTAGTTTGCTCCGGAATCGCTGGCCTAGTTTACTCCGGAATGAGTGGCCTTGTTTGCCCGGAATAATCAATTTTTAACTAATTGATTATCAGAGAAGATTTGTTAACGATATCCTCTCGTCCCCGCTACCAGACAAATGCGAAATCTGAAATGGCGAAATGGTGAAAACCGTTTCGCCGTTTTGCATTTTACATTTTACATGGACTCCTCGCAAAGCCGATGTGGTTTGTTTTTATTATTTTCATCTCCATATTTCCGTTTAATCTACCTTTTGCTTAACAATCTAATGGCAGATTATCGAACCATGTATTAACAAAGAATTTACTGAAACCCGAAAATCTTTTTAATTGCGAAAATAGTTGCCGATTTTATCGTACATTTGCTATTATATGGTTGACAACAGAAGAAATAGCAGCTCCGGAATTATTATTCTTTTCCTGATGTTTGTCTTTTTTTCTTTAATTCATGAGGAAAAAGAACGACAGATAACAGGAACTGCAGCGCACTCCTCAGTTATCACTTATACAAACAATTCCGGCATTCAGGCAATGATCGGCCCTTCCATTTCAACTCCTGGAACAGGCTTTTACTGGATTAATCCGCACCATGTGAAATTTGCATGCCCGGATTGTATGCCAGGCAGAGAAATCATTTTCAACCATCTTATTGCCAGTTATTTCAACTCCATCCTGGTTAAATCCTCAAATCCGATCATCGGTATATTTTTCCTGCAAAAAGTTCCAGAGCAGGGAAAGGATGATGATCTACCCTCAATCATTTAATTACCTCAACTTTTATTTTTTTACCATGCATGGGATTGCATGAGCAGATCACTATATTCATTGGATATAAATTTATGATTATGAAAACTTTAAGATATATTTTAATGGGAATATTGTTCATCACGATCATTCCCTTCAGCCATTCACAGGTTCCAATTAAAAACAAACAGGTTATTACCATACAAAGTTTACCTGTAAATGCTTCAGCTAAACTTCTGTCTGAGTCGAAGGAGATTCTGTTACGCAGACTATCATACATGAATCTCCGGGATGTTCTGGTTACACAGAATAATAAAAAATCCGAGCTGGTCATCACCGTCGGGGATACCATTGCCCGCGAGACCCTTTCGGAACTTCTGATGATCCGGGGGCATCTTGGTTTTTTTGAAACCATGAACCGGCAGGAAATTCTCAAATGTTTCGGAAAAGAGTCAACAAGTTGTATACAGGATGCCTTCACATCATTGCACCTCAGGGATACCGTCCATTTGGGACCAGAAGTGGTACTGGGAATCGCCGATGGCAGGGATACCATTTCAATTAACTCCTGTTTAACTTCTGCGGCCGTAAAAAAACTACTTCCCAAAAAAGCAAGTCTGCGCTGGTCAATCTATCCTGCCGTTGATAACTTGTTTAACCTTTATTGTATCTCCTCCACGGCAAAAAGTTTCACCGAGCAGGATATTCTGGAAGCGCATGCAGATTTTGAAAAGCCGGAACTCCCCACATTGTGCCTGACATTTAAGGAAAAAGTGTGGAAGTCATGGAAAGATGCGACGATCAGGAATATGAACAAACCGATCGCTTTGGTTATTGACGACAAAGTGTATTCCGCTCCCCGGATATTGGGTGAAATTCCCCACGGGAAGATTTCACTGACCGGAGGTGGATTCTCAAAGGCCGAGGTCAGGAAATTGGTTGCCATCATTTCAAACGGAGCATTGCCCTTGAAATTTAACATTGTGAACCACAATTAAAGGAATTTCTGTTTGAAATAAAAAATCCCCATCCGGCCGGATGGGGATTTTTTTTTTATCCGGACAAAGTTGCCGGGAACATAACTAAATATGCCAGTTCAACCTTTTTGAGCGGGTAATTCAATCTCATCTCCGGGATCTTTGCCGTTTTCATTTCTTTCAAATAAATCATCCTAAGTGGTGTTCAGGGTGAACGATCTTGAGTTGCGATTACTGATCCAGGGATCATGATCAGGATGCTCCTGAATCAATAAATCACCAGCTTTTCAACTTCCAGCATGTCCAATGCCTGGATTTTCAATATATAGATGCCTTTTGACAGCCTGCTTATATCCAACTCCATTGGATTCGGGTTACGAAACTTTTGAATCATCAGTGCTTTTCCACTAATAGTGAAAATGGTGACATTCATTTCTTCCTGGTTCGTTTTTAAACCTGTGATGGTGATTTTATCGGTTGCCGGGTTAGGAAATACCTTTAGGATTTTACCATCCTGTGGCAAATTGTTGATGCCGGTGATTACAAAACAAACCGGATACACAGGCCCGTGATACTTCAGCGTATCATTTTCCCAGGCGCAGAGCATTCGCGGGTCGTCGCCGACAAAACCGCAAAAGGCGCTGTTCATCACACCATATACAATACTCCCGATCCCTTCCACCCAGGTATCATTACAGGGGTAGCCCGTATAGTGAAACATGTATGACTTGCGCTGTTCCCCCGAGGCCAGTGTTCTGGTCCCGACTGAATCCAGGATATAATAATTTGGATTTGTGACCAGCTGCAAGGAATCTCCCGGGACAATATTGAAGTCATAAAGAAGAATTTCATTATTGAGCGTATAGGCCCGCTGGAGAAACACTTTTTTCTGCGCATCTTCCCGGATGGCGCCGTAATAGGTCCACTGTGTCATATTTTCACGTTCCGTTTTGAGAACCTTCCTGTACGTATAGGTACCGAATACCGTATCTCCTTCAAACTTTACATAGTCTGATGTGGGAGGGTTGGGTATCATGTTGAAATGATAGGTACTCCAGAGTTTCCCTGTTACAACAAGGGGATGATACGGCTGTGCGTGCAGAAAAGATATCGCTGCAAATACAAGCAGGAATGCGAAGTATATCTTCTTCATCTCTTTATTAAATTGTGATTGATTGGTATCCTTGAAACTTTTTGAAATAGTTTTGTTAAATTATCCTCTTCACAAATATAAAACTTTTTAACTCAGGAACCGTTATGGAAAGCAGGTGGAAAATAATTCATAACATGCAGAATAATAAACATTTAACATTAAAAAAACAAATTTTCACTGAATGTATAATCCCAAACACCGCGGGCGGGGAAACCGTATGCATGGTCCCTCCCATTTGGTCCAGTTGCCCGCTGCATCCTCATTCAACCGTCAGCGAAAATCCAGGAACTTCCTGGGATACAGTGATTCTCAGCAAACCGCTCACCATACCCCCGGGCCTGAGACGCTGTTCTCTTATTTATCCTCTTTTCCCCGGAAGATAGTCATATTGTCGATACCAAGGTTTGCCAACACCGCTGCATTCCATTTCGACAATGCTTTCCTGCTCTTACCCAATTTCGCCTCCTCCAGGTATTTTGCGGTTGTTTTCTTCATGTTCGCAATGGTTGAACTGTAAACGGAGTCAATTTGTTTGACCGTGAAAGCATTGGCATTGAGCGTCTGTTCCATTTTCCTTCGTTCGATTTCACAGAGATCAAAGAAAATATTCAGAAAAGTCTTTGTGTCAGGTTCTTCGGGCAAATGAAAAAATGATTTTTTTTCATCAAGAACGGCATAGGATTTACAGGAGAAGGTATTGCCGACCCGGGTGACATCGAGCAGCAACTGGACCTCCAGGTGATACAGGTTGGTTAAAATGCTGTTGTTGATCTCTTTCGGCGAATAGACCTTGTTCTGCGGCAGGCTCCTGTTCATTGAAAACCGTTTGACTGTATCCCAGAAGGTATAGCAGTTCTCGTATAACGATGAATCGTAATGCGTGAGGGTAAGAAAGTCCTTCCCGTAATTTCCCTCTTCGAAATTGACCAGCAACCCGTTATCTGCAAAAAAGCCAAGGCTCTCCTTTTGCTTTTCGGTGAGGACCAGTGTATTGTTATTATCCCAGAAGATTTTATTAAACGGGATGATCGACATTTTCCTGTAATCATCATAATTGGCATCATACTCAAACCGGGGGATGATAAAGGGATCGTCGTAGTCATAAAAACAGAGCACGCCACGGGTTGTGATCTCCCGTTGAATGACTGACGGCATTGTGAAACCAGTGTTGCCCCTGGCACTTTTATAGCTGACATGGTAACTGAAGTTTATATGATCGGGTATCCAGGAAGGACCATCATTTTTAAACGTTTGGCTGATCTTTATATCCACATTGCTGAGTCGGTCAATTTTAAAGATGGGTACAAAAGGATGGCGGGCTGCGTTGTCGACGGTCAGCTCAATTTTCACCAGTGCAAAGGTTTTTCTGTCAATCCACAGTTCCCCGGAGAAGTGTTTATGGATCTCTTCCCATGGTTGAAAACCAATATGGTACATGCCGTTTTCGCCGGGTTCCATCGTAAGCCTGAACATCTTTTTAAGACTCCTTTTGGCGAATTGCAATGGAATTGAAGGGTAATCAGGATCCTGGCGGACCAGGTCAACCTGGCTGATGGCCTTGGAAGAATTCAAGGTCAAAAAATAGCGCTGATCCAGTTCCACCAATCCAATCCGCCCGTTTCTGAATACCAGGCTTTTAATGGATAATCCCTCCATATAACCATTATAGTAACACTCCAGCAGTTCGATCGGTTGCTCTTCTGTTTGGGTTTCAATGCCATAATAGACTTTTGCCACGTTGCAACGCTTGTTTTTCAGTATGTTTTTCCTGCACTTGTCGAAGATATCGTACAGGTAATCATTGTCGGCATGCACTGTTAATTCCTCCAGCTGGATACCCGTCCTTTCCATCAGGACTGTTCTTTTCCGGGATACCACGGATGCCGTGACCTCCATGGCTTTGTATCCCACATAGGAGAAAAGCAGCGTATCGCCATGTAAATTGACGGTTATTGCAAAGTTCCCCTCGCTATTGGTAATGGCCCCTTTTCCGGTGCCTTTCACGGAGATGCTGCACCATGGAAGTTCTTCGTTTGTCTCGGCATCCTTCACCGAACCCTGGATTATAGTTTGGGAAAAGGAACAGAGGGAAGAAAGAAACAGAATGGAAGACAAGGCAGTGGTCTTCATTCTTTGATTAAACTTCATTGGCCTTATCATCGGATGCTGCATTTCAATAATTTCCAGTTTTCGCTGCTCCCGCTCTCTTTACACAGAAAAAATGCTTCGCCCTTGTACAGTTTTATTTTTTCAGGGAAAGGCAAGGGAATAATGGTTTTAACGCCGAGGTTCCCGGTTGCGGGATCGATCTTCCTGATCATGACCCTGCCGCTCCTGAGGAATACCGCATACAGGGCATGCGTTGCTTCATCAGCCATGATCTTTGTACCCCACCGCCAGCCTTCATTTTCATCATGGTCATTCATTGCCGGCATGCTGATGCCGGTGGATCCCTTATGAAAACGGATAGGAGCCGTTGCAATCACCTTGCCGTCGGGATTGAGCATTTCGAGCAGGTCGTTCCCGAAGTTGAAGAAGGCCAGGGTGTCTTCGTTAAGCTTGAAAAGCGGGTAGATCATGTTGTAGAATTCGAACTGGTGCGCCCGGGCTTCGTTTTTGCCGTATCCCCCTCCTTCTCCCTGCGAAATTGAAAAGTTAAACCTTTCCTCGCTTTCAATGTCATCGGAGGGGAAACTATTGCTGCCAATAGCGCCGTTCCACTTGAAGTAAAATTCCTGGTCATCAATGAATTCCGATATTTTTTTTTCATTCATGCAATTCTTGATATTGCGTTTTCCTCCATCCCTGCTGTAATATGCAATGGAAGTTCCGAACCCGTTCAACACCTTTTCCTGGAAATAGAGGCGGCCGGAAATCCTGAAAAGGTATGGCATGACATACTTTTCAAGTGAATCGATGGAAATCGGGTGGAGGAAATCAAGCCTATGACTCTCCGGGTTGTAATAGCACTGGTATGCCTTCCCTGATTTTGCATAATAATGAACATTGGAAAGAAAATCGTGGCAGAGCAATTCAGGCGGAAGGTCGGGCAGATCGGAAATGGCCAGGGTATCACCGGCCCGGCTGAGCAGTACTATTCCTGCACGCTGCGCCACATTTCGAAAAACAAGCAGCACTACGTTGTCACCCATCAGTTCATAATCAAGCACAGAATAGGTTTTGTCTTCGAACACAGCAGAATGGCTGACCGGGGATATTTCCACCTCCCTGAGGTCATAGGTAACAGGCCGCATTAGAATCCTGAGCGGGGCATCTGATTGCTCGAGGATGTCATAAACGGCACGGTCATAACCGATGCTGCTGATGACGATCGTTACCGGGAGCCTGGCCAGGACCAGGGTAAAGTTGCCGCCTTTATCGGTCGAAGTTCCAAGGGTAGTGCCATAAACCCTTATATTGGCTTCGGACACAGGCATGGAGGTGAGCTCGTTCCTCACCGTTCCTTTGATTTGAATGGTCTGCGCAAGGCAGATCTGATGTGCGGTTATGAAGACCAGGATCAGGCTCAGGATGCTGGTCATGGCATCTGTTTTCTTCATGGAATTCCTGCACTGGAATGGTCTGCGAAAGTTACAAAAGCTAAGTGTATTATCCAACAGGCAAAATTGCGACAGACCCCCATGAGCAGTTAAAACGAAATCTCATTGCCTTCTGGCCGGACTTGATCTGGATGATGAGAAAAACCATGAAGTTTTAATATTCTTAGTGCACCTTATTCCCGGAGGCAGCGAAGGGTAAAGCCATACGACTTGTTGTATTCGAACGTGAAACAGGAGTTAGAAAAGAAGTACAAGGCCCAGCCTTTCATGGCAGTGGACTCAGTACTGCCCCAGTACAGGCCGTTTGAACCGCGACCATCCAGCGACCCACCGCTATCGAACAGGTATCCGGCGTTATGCATCTTCAAAGCAGAATTCCATGGGCTGTTCGGATTGATCCAATTTCCACCTGCATCCACATTGGTCCATTCAGTACTGGTAGGTATGCGCCAGCCAATCCCTAGTTCAAGGGTACAAGGGTCATTTGCAGCCTGCCAGTCAAAGGTTTCATTAATGGAAGTTATCCAGGATGTGCTGGGTATCCTGGTTGTACCATCATGTTTATATCCTTGCTTCCGGTTAAACTGCCAGTACCAGCCTGCAGCAGTTTCGGTGGCATCGTCAACAGAGGATGCCTGATGGTCAGAACCCAAATTACTCGTTATCCAGCATTTCGAGAGCTCCCCGGGAATATTGGTGACCGTACCATATGTTACAGATTTATCAACAGGTGCAACACCTCCTGAAACCAAATGGTTGATGGTAATGGAATTACTGCAGGAAAATCCGCCTCCCGGATTAATGCTGTATGGGCCATAAGCCATTTCCTGCCACTTGTTGTGACTTGAAAGATAAACGAAAAATTTATCAAGGGTGGTGCAAAAAACCACAAGTCCATTTGCAGGGTTTGCAATTGCTTCAATTTCGGCTTGAGTCATACGGGGAATGAGCATCCCTTTGTTGTTGAAATTCACATCCAGTCCTGCAGACGGGGCAGGTTGTGTACCGGCGGCACTAATGCCTATCTGGGCAAACAATCCGCTGCCAATGAGTTGAAACATAACAATGCACAAGAACAGGTTTTTCATATTTCAAGATTTATCGTTAACCGATACAAGGAAATTTTCAATACTTTCAGGCAGTGGATTACTTATCTGGGCTGAGAACAATAATGACATCCTTCAAATGTAGGGAAAGCAATTTGATTTCCCGTTACAGAAAAAAAATAATGTGAACAAATTTAACTTGTCAAAGTTTCACTGCAGTTTAATACTGCCTAAGACTTTGATCTTGTTTGTCTGTATTCTCTCATCCTGATTAAATTAAACGCTGATCCTCTGTTGATGGGATGCTGGATTTTTTAATTTCATCTTCAGTAAATCATTCGATACCATCGGCTGCAACCTTCAGGTGGCAAAAAATGTAACCCCAAACAGCCGAGATTCACAAAAATTCTTATAAATTGCAGAAGTAAATTCCTCCCGCGTGAAACATTTCCAGGGAGGCATGCCGAAAACCTTTTATATGCAGGAAGAACACGCTTTTCAAAGGAGGCTGAACCTGTTCGATTCCACAGCCATTGTGGTGGGATCGATGATCGGGTCAGGAATTTTTATTGTCAGTGCCGACATTGCCAGGATGGTGGGATCACCGGGATGGCTGATGATGGTTTGGGTCATCACCGGTTTCATGACTATTTTTGCTGCGCTCAGTTATGGAGAACTGGCGGGAATGTTTCCAAAAGCAGGAGGCCAGTATGTTTACCTGAAAGAAGCATACAATCCGTTGACCGGTTTTTTATACGGTTGGACACTTTTCCTGGTCATTCAAACCGGAACCATTGCTGCTGTTGGCATGGCTTTTGCGAAATTTTCAGGCGTGTTGATCCCCTCTATTGCAGAGAACATCGTTTGGATCAAAGCCGGCTTTTTTAAATTCGGGCCGGTCCAGCTTGTCGCCATCGGTTCCATTGCTTTTTTAACCTGGATCAATAGCAGGGGAATCCGGGAAGGAAAAAAAGTTCAAAATATTTTCACATCCGGTAAATTCGTCTTACTGATCTTGTTCATTGTTGTCGGGCTTGGGTTTGCTGCAAACAGTTCCGCTATTCATGTCAACAACCTCATCTTCTGGAACCCGGTACAAGAAGGAGCAGGAGGCAAGGATATCCCGCTCGCCGGCATGGCCCTGGTCGCTGCGTTAGGCATGGCGATGGTTGGCAGCCTCTTTTCATCGGATGCATGGAACAACATTACATTTACGGCAGGTGAAGTGATCAATCCCAGGAAAAACATCCCGTTAAGCCTTTTCCTGGGCACGATGGTTGTCACCATCCTATACTTATTGGCGAACATCGTATACATCACTGCTTTGCCTTTACGTGGAGTTCCGGAGGGAGCTGACATCGCTTCCAGGGGGATGCAATATGCCTTGAACGACCGGTTAGCGACTGCCTCAATTTCCGGAATTTTCGGCAATTACGCCGTCTTGGTCATGGCCGCATTTATTGTCATTTCCACGTTCGGATGCAACAATGGCCTCATTCTTGCCGGGGCCAGGGTTTATTATGCCATGGCTGCAGACGGAATTTTCTTTAAAAAGGTCGGTAACCTGAATGATAAAGGGGTTCCATCAACTGCACTGGTCATCCAGGGCATCTGGGCGGGGTTGCTTTGCCTGTCGGGCACTTACGGGCAACTACTTGATTACGTTGTATTTGCAGTTCTTATTTTTTATGTGCTTACCATATTCGGATTGTTCCGGCTGAGAAAAAACCGGCCTGAAATCGAACGTCCGTACAGGGCATTTGGCTACCCGGTTATCCCACTGATATACATCATTTTAGCCCTGACGGTTATGATCATACTGCTTATTTATAAGCCGGAATATACCTGGCCGGGGTTAATTATCGTTATTCTTGGAATCCCGGTTTATTTTTTATGGAAGAAAAATACGCCATCCTAAATCCCTCGCTAAAAAGGGAGGAGTATTCTCCCCTTCCCCTGGTGGGGAAGCGGCTAGGGGGTCAGCACCAGGAAACCATGAAGAAAGTTGCAATAAACGTTAACCTATTTTGAAAAAACGATCGGTTTATTTGATTGGCTTGTTAATTCTGAATGCTGCATTGTTTTTTCCGCTGTTTGCATATACACAATGCTTTCAATCAAATACAGTCTTTGGCGATGGAGAGAAGATCAGCTATACCGTATCCTACAATTGGGGACCGGTGTGGGTGGATGCCGGGCTGGTCTCTTTTTCCGTCACAAATGAACAGTTTCGCGGAAAACCATGTTATCACCTAAAAGGAACGGGAACTTCTTACAAATCGTACGATTTGCTTTTTAAAGTTCGCGATTACTTTGACGCATGGATTGACCCTGACACTTTCAAATCCTATGACTTCAAAAGATATGTTTATGAAGGCGGGTATACCCTGATCAATACCCTGACCTTTGATTACAACCAACAAAAAGTCATTGCCAACACCAAGAGCAACAAAAACCCCCAGCGGACAGATACCTTGCCTGTCAAGCCCTGTGCTTTTGATATGCTTTCGGCGATCTATTACACCCGAACGCTTGATTACTCGGATTTGCAGGCTGGAAATAAAAAACATGTGACCATCCTGATTGATGATGCCTATTACGATATTTATATCCGGTACCTGGGACGAGAGGTCGTTGAGTCAACAGATGGCAACCGTTACAGGTGCATCAAATTTGCCGCCAAGATGGTACAGGGAACCATTTTTAAAGGAGAAGAGGATGTCCTTGTGTGGGTTACGGATGATGCCAATAAAATTCCAATTTATATTGAGGCGAAGATTATTGTCGGAACCATTAAGGCCTACATGAAGCAGTCCAAGGGGTTGAGGAATGCGTTTACTTCGGTGGTGAGGTGACAGGGTAACAGGGTAACAGGGTAACAGGGTAACAGGGTAACAGGGTAACAGGGTAACAGGGTGACAGGGTAACAGGGTGACAGGGTAACAGGGTAACAGGGTAACAGGGTAACAGGGTAACAGGGTAACAGGATAACAGGATAACAAAGTAACAAAGTAAGGACGGGATGTGGGGACGAGGGGGTTTGCGTTAATTGATCATCATTATTTTTTTAAAATGAAACTAATCGCGGACAGTGGCTCAACAAAAACAACATGGGTATTGCTGGAGGGTGCTGAGGTTAAAAGCAAGATGATCACCAGCGGATTAAATCCATATTTCAATGACTCCCAGCGTGTCGAAGCTGTTTTGCAGGCTGACCTGGTTCCATTCCTTGTTGAATACCAGATCTCAGAGATTCATTTCTATGGCGCGGGATGTTCGACGAGATACAACAACAACATGATCAGTGATGCCATCCGTATTTTCTTCAGAAAACCAAAGATTTTTGTTTACCACGATATTCTTGGCGCAGCCAGGGCACTGTTCGGCGATGGAAAAGGGATTGCCTGTATTCTGGGTACCGGCTGCAACTCCTGTTATTTTGATGGAACCGGCACCTTTTCCAAAATCGATTCACTGGGGTATCTTTTCGGGGATGAAGGGGCCGGCTCCTATCTTGGGAAATTATTTCTTGGCGCCTATCTGAAAAAGGAACTTCCGGCGGATCTCCGAAACACCTTTGATCAGCATTACAACTACACTCTTGAGGACATTCTCAATTCACTGTACAACAAGCCTTCGCCAAACAGGTTTTTGGCATCATTCAGCCAATTCCTGAGCCCTAACCGTGAACACCCGTATGTACAGCAGATGCTCCTGCGCTCCTTCCGGGATTTCTTTGATGCACATATCCGGAACTATGAGCATTACCAAACGGCTGACATCGGCTTTATCGGATCGATCGCATACCATTACAGCGAATTCCTGATGAAAATTGCCAGCCAGGAAGAGGTAAAAATAACCAGGATATTATCGTCCCCGATTGAAGGGTTGGTGGAATATCACAAAAACATACCTTCCCATCCCGGCCTATAGTAAAATGTGAGAACCCTATCCCAGGGTTGCCAACCAAAAAGAAAATATTTCATGCTGATTTTCGCGGATTTATTCGCTGATTTTCGCAGAGTTTGAATTTCTGGTAATTTATTCCGGGAAAATTAAAAGAACTCGGATAGAAACTCCATTTCCCTGGTTTTTAATCATCCCGTTTGAGGCAGGTTGGAATTTATCAGGGTGATGATTTGTTTGATTTCATCAGGATGGAACCATGTATAACCGAGATCTTTTTTGAACCAGGTTAGTTGCCGTTTTGCATAACGCCTGCTGTGAATTTTAATTTTTTCAATGGACTGCGCCAGGGTAGTCTTTCCTTCAAAATGATCGAAGAGTTCCTTATATCCGACCGTGTTGAGCGCCTGAAGATGACGCAGTGAAAATAGTGAAAGTGCTTCGTCAAGCAATCCTTGCCTCATCATTGTATCCACCCTTCCATTTATCCTTTGATAGAGTTCCTCACGCGGAAGTTCAATTCCCACTTTCAATATTTTGAAATCCCGCTGCTTTGGTTTATGAGTCCTCAGGGAGGAACAGGGCATGCCTGTTGACATACATATTTCAAGTGCACGGATCAGCCTGGCGGGGTTTGAACCGTCAACCAGATCGGCATATTGAGGATCAAGCAATGTTAATTCACGCCGGAGGGCTTCAATTCCAGAGGAACGCAGAAGTTCTTTCAGGCTGCGCCTTATTTCAGGGTCGGGGTCGGGCAGCAGGTCGATGCCATGACAAACGGCGTTGATATACAATCCTGAACCACCAACCATGCACACCAGCCGATGGTTTTGAAAAAGTGATTCAAGCAATGCGAGGGCATCGGTTTCAAATCTTGAAACATTGTAGTCATCCAGAACCGATAGTTGGTGAATAAAGTGATGTGGAACCTGCGACAACTCGTAATCAGACGGAACGGCCGTTCCGATGCTCATTTCGCGATAAAACTGCCGGGAATCAGCCGAAAGAATCTCCGTATTAAAATACCGGGCAATGGAAATAGCAAGATTTGTTTTACCGACAGCAGTCGGTCCAGCAATGACGACAAGCAAAGGATCGTCAATAGTCATCAGAATCGCGTTCAAATCCTGATATTCGCTTATCCAGGTTTTCAATATCCTCGTAATCTTCTATATGATCGAGGGGTTCATCTTCTTCGGTTTCTTCCTCCCCTCCATATAAAAAGTCGTCATTCCCTGCGCTTTCACTTTCCTGGCTGATATACACCGGTTCTGCGGCCGGTTCTTCAATTAACTCGCTCAATTCATTTTCAATCTCGGCCAACTCATGCTCATCGATGACAATATCGTCGAATTTCACGATCGCTTCGATCCTGGGAAGTGGGATTTTTGGGATCACCACCTTGTGTATGGCCGGGGTTCCAGCCACCGGGGCGGGTTGTTCTACTTTTTTCGGTAATTCAGCCACACGTTTGATGCATCTTGGAAAGGATGCATTTCCATCGGAAGGGCAAATTTTAAAAAGCTCAATATGAAATGAAAAAACATCCCGCCCGATAAACTCATAAATCATTTTCTGGTGCGGATCTTCGATATAATGTTTCAGCTTCTCATTTTTCATGAGGGGCAATGAAAGTGATTCCGTGACAACCTGGTCAAGATCTTCATCATATTTCCGGACCTGACGCTTTTCGGCTTTCAGTGATATTTCCTTATCCTTTTTATACTTTTTATCGGTCATGAAAAAGGAGGCCCGGTCGCAATGAAGCAATTCTGATGAATCCAGAAGTATATGGTGAAAATCCAGGAAAGTCTGGTTTGGCTGAATTTCGATTTCCCTGAGAAATCCATCATGCTCTTCGCACGTTATTCTAAAACGATAAATCAACATGGTTTTTCAAAGTAAAATCCGGATCAAAAATATAAAATTCCACTTTACAAAAGGTAAAAATGGTTCAAGAGTTTGATTTAAACAGTCCAAGTTTCCCTCCCTCCCTGAGCATCAATTGATAAGCAGCTTCATAGTTATTCGGGATTTCCCCTTCAAGGATGGCTTCGGTAATTGAATCTTTGATGATCCCCACGGTTTTGGACGGGGGGATCCCAAATGTTTGCATGATCACTTCGCCGGTAATGGGAGGCTGCCAGTTGCGCAATTGGTCCTTTTCTTCGATTTCCTTCAGTTTCTGCCGGACGATGTTAAAATTTGCCATGAACCGTTTAACTTTATTCGGGTTTTTTGAGGTGATGTCGGCATTGCAGAGGAGCATCAGGTCATCAATATCATTGCCTGCTTCGAACAGCAGCCTGCGGACGGCAGAATCCGTAACAACATCTTCGGCCAGGACGATGGGCCGCAGATGCAGGAGTACAAGTTTTTCGACGTAATGCATTTTTTCATTCAGCGGAAGTTTCAGTTTCCTGAAGATGTGGGGAACCATTTTTGCGCCACGGAATTCATGGGAATGGAACGTCCAACCGGTTCCCTGGATAAATTTTTTCGTTAACGGTTTGGCGATGTCATGCAGGATCGCCGCCCATCTCAGCCAGAGGTCATCTGAAACGGCAGCAACATTGTCGAGTACTGCCAGGGTATGATAGAAATTATCTTTATGTCCTTTCCCATCGATGATCTCAGCTCCTTTGAGTTCACAGAATTCCGGGAAAATATGTTCCAGGAGGCCGGTTTCATCGAGCATCCTGAAACCTTTTGAGGGTGTACGGGCCTGAATGATCAGGTTTAATTCATCTGAAACCCTTTCCACGGAAACGATCGAAATCCGCCCGGCATTTCTTGATATTGCTTCAAAACAAGACTGTTCGATGATGAAATCAAGTTGTGTGGCAAACCTGATGGCGCGCATCATCCGCAGTGGGTCATCGGAAAAGGTAATATCCGGATCCTGGGGGGTCCTGATCACTTTATCTTCCAGGTCACCGATTCCATTGAACGGGTCGATCAGTTGTCCATAATGTCCCTTTGTAAGATCGATGGCCATTGCGTTTATGGTGAAATCACGGCGGTTCTGATCGTCTTCGATCGTGCCGTCCTCCACGATGGGCTTTCGCGAATTTCGCCGGTACGATTCTTTGCGGGCTCCCACGAATTCAATCTTCCATCCATGGAAATTCAGCATGGCCGTGCCAAAATTTTTGAAAAATTTCACAGGGACATCTCCTTCGATTTTTTCCGCGACCTGTTGGGCGAAATCAATCCCACTGCCGGTCACCACGATATCGATATCCTGCTTATTGTCGCGGTGCAACAATAAATCCCTTACAAACCCGCCAATAACAAAAGCCCGGGAATGCCGTTCTTCGGCAACATGCGAAATAATTTTAAAGATTGGGTTGGTGAGGTGTTTTTTCAAATGGTGAAAGGGTGAAAGGGTGAAAGAGTGAAACAGCGAAATTCCTTTTTGCAAAAGTACATAAATAGTGTCTGAAAAATTCTGCAAAAAACTGCTTTTGCTGTATTGTGGAATTCGCCCGGTTTTGTATCTTTGGCGACCAATTGTTAAGTATTTAACTACAAATAAACAAACTACTTATGGCAAAAAGAACAATCGTTGCGATGCCGGGAGATGGCATCGGAAAAGTCGTCCTTGATGCAGCCATCCGGGTATTGGATGCTGCCGGTTTTGATGCAGAATATGTACATGGTGATATTGGATGGGAATTCTGGTGCAAAGAAGGGGATCCATTTCCCGAACGTACCCAGAGACTTCTTGAAAAGCATAAAATCGGCCTTTTCGGTGCAATCACTTCCAAACCGAAAGATAAAACTGAAGCTGAACTGGCGCCGGAACTGAAAGGCAAAGGGTTTGCATATTACAGTCCCATTGTGACCATGCGGCAGAAATATGATCTTGATATCTGCATGCGGCCTTGCAGAACCTTCAAAGGGAACCCATTGAATTTTATCCGCCGGGGGTTTGGCGGTGTCATTGAAGAGCCGATCATCGATACCATGATCTTCCGGCAGAATACCGAATGTTTGTACGGCGGTGTGGAATGGTCGAATCCTTCGGACCAGGTGTATGATGCCCTGATGACCCACAAGAAGTTCAGAGATAATTTTGCATGGTGCCCCCGTCCGGAATTGGCTGTTTCCACCCGGATCTTTACCAGGAAATACACCGGGCGGATCCTGAAAGCAGCCTTTGAATATGCCAAAGCCCGTGGATTCAATACCGTTACGGTTTGTGAAAAACCCAACGTGATCCGTGAAACCTCCGGCATGATGCTGAAAATGGCCCAGGAGATGGCAAAAAATGAATATCCCGGGATCAAAGTCCAGGACACCAATATTGATGCCCAGATGATGTGGCTTACCAAAAACCCGGAAACTTACCATGTGATGGTTGCCGGGAATATGTTCGGCGACATCGTTTCAGATGGTTTTGCCGGGCTGATCGGCGGACTTGGATTTGCATGCAGTGCCAACATCGGACCGGAAATCGCAGTTTTTGAACCCACCCACGGTTCAGCACCGAAATATGCCGAATTCAATCCATCCATCGTAAACCCAACAGCCATGATCCTCTCTGCCGTCATGATGCTCGAACATCTCGGGGAGATGGAACTGGCAGCGAAGATCTCGTCTGCCGTCAAGGCCGTTGTAGAAGAAGGCAAGGTAATGACCTACGACATGATGAAACTGCCCGGAACGCCGGATGCCTTCAGCAAAGGGGCTGCAACCACGCAGGAGATGGCGGAGGCAATCATTTCTAAATTGTAGAATGCAAGCAGTGAATTCATTAATTAATGTCAATCAAGGGTTGAATGTATTAAACCTGAAGGGTTGATATTTTTATAGGATTAGAAATTGCAAAGCACCATTAACCGCGAAGTGGTGACATTATATGTCATACCTTCGGCATCCAGGGATATCATCGGCATTCATTTGCTATAAAAATATCATGCCTCCGGCATTTTATTAAAACAAGTCTCAACCCTTGATACGCATTATTAATTAACATACAAAATATGACCCAAGAAATTATTTCTCTCTGGCCGGAGTTGATGTGGATCCAGGATCCTGATCTCCGTGAAAAGACATCCAAAACCTGGGAACTGGCACTTGAAAGAAGTGTCCTGACTCCTGAGGACCTTAAAAAAATCCCGTTCACACTGCTTGCGGGGCCCGATATGAAGGTATCCTTTATGGCTCACAAGCGCTGTGTGGTTCATGTAGCACGTGATGCCGGGAATAAGATGAATGAATTTTTCAAGGATGATCTGCCGGTTGACATGGATGTACTCCTTGCAGGAGCCATCCTGGCTGATGTTGGCAAACTGCTTGAATACGAGCTGGATGCAAACGGTAAATCATTCCAGGGTAAATACGGCAAGTACCTCCGCCATCCTTTTTCAGGTGTATCCCTTGCTGAACAGTGCGGGGTTCCTGCAGCCGTTTGCCATATCATTGCCACGCACGCAGGCGAAGGCGACATGGTGAAACGTACTACGGAAGCATATATCGTGCATCATGCTGATTTCATGACATTTGAGCCATTCAGGGAACGACTCAGGTAGGAAATGCAGACATCATTTACATTAACCTCAAAAACCATCCGGAATGACCATTATTGAAAAAATCATCGCCGCCCACAGCAACCTTAAATCCATAAAGCCCGGCGACATTGTTGATGTTGTTATTGATACACGCGCTGCGCGGGATTTTGGCGGGGCCAATGTTGTGAAGAATTTGCTGGACAACGGATTGACAATTGCCGATCCGAAAAAGACAATTTTCACTTTTGACTGCAACCCGGGCGGATCGGATCAGAAGTATGCAGCAAACCAGCATTTTTGCAGGCAGTATGCCCGGGAAAACGGTATCAGGGTGTATGATGTGGATGCAGGAATCGGCACACACCTGGCCATTGACAATGGTTTGACATGGCCGGGAAGTACGTTTGTTTCCACAGATTCCCATGCCAACATCATGGGTGCAATTGCCGCTTTTGGTCAAGGCATGGGCGACCAGGATATCGCCGCTGCCTGGGCGAAAGGAGCCGTTTGGTTCAAAGTTCCCGCTTCGGTTAAAATAAATCTCACCGGAAACAGGCCGGCCAATGTTACGGCCAAGGATATCGTGTTAAATCTCCTGTCGATCTTCGGGGCAAACAAACTTCTTGGTTTTTCTGTTGAAATTTACGGTGAAGAGACCGAAAAATTCACACTCGCCGAGCGCATCACCATTGCTTCAATGGGCACGGAAATGGGGGCAATTATCATTTTATTCCCCACTTCCCCTTCACTCCTGCAGGAGTTAAAGCTGATAACAGGGAAGGATTATCCATCCATTACGGCTGAAACTGATGCATCGTATGAGCAATCGTTCGACATCGACATGAGCAAATTTGTCACCATGGTGGCAAAGCCCGGACATCCGCATGACGACACATCAATTGAAACCGTTCGAAATCAGAAAATCGATTCAGGTTTTATCGGAAGTTGCACCAATGGACGCATTGAAGATCTCCGTGCTGCTGCAAGGGTGCTCAGCGGACGCAAAATCGCTCCTGGTGTGGTGCTGAAAATCGTCCCGGCAACAGATGCCATTTGGACCCAGGCCATGGATGAAGGCATTATCCAGACTTTTAAAGAGGCCGGGGTGATGGTCTCCAATGCCGGGTGCGCCGGTTGTGCAGCAGGACAAGTAGGACAAAACGGGCCGGGGGAAGTGACCATCAGCACCGGAAACCGAAATTTTGAAGGAAAGCAGGGAAAAGGATTTGTTTATCTGGCTTCACCTGCCGTTGTTGCAGCTTCTGCAGTTGCAGGATTCATTACCACTCCGGACCAGATCCCCGATCAGCCGGCATTATTCCATGCAACCGGCAGTCGTGACACGGGACACGTGAAGCGTGACGAAAAGAAAAAGGATCCTAAACCAACGGTTGTGGAGGGAACTGTTTGGATTATTCCTAAAGATGATATCGATACCGATATGATTTTCCATAACCGGTATCTGACCATTACCGATATCAAAGAGATGGGACAGTACACCTTTGACAACCTGAAAGGATTTGAAGATTTTGCGAAGAAAGCGAATCCCGGCGACATCGTAATCACCCAGAAAAATTTTGGTGCCGGCAGTTCACGCCAGCAAGCGGTCGACTGCTTCACATCACTGGGAATCAGCTGTATCCTTGCTGAGTCGTACGGAGCCATATACGAGCGCAATGCCATCAATGCGGCCATGCCTATCCTGACTTACAAACCCGATGTTATTGCCCGGGCAGGAATTCAAAACGGAGACCGTATCAGGGTTGATTTTGTGACCGGAACATTAACAAACCTACGGAACCAGGAAATTGTGCAAACAGATAAATTCTATGATGCACAGATGGCGATATACCAGAATGGCGGGTTGTTATAAGGCAGCGAAACAGCAAAATCATCGTTTCAATTTCCAACGGCGGTGCGACCAGAGATAGTATTCAGGTTTCTCCATAATCTCTTCTTCCAGCATTTGCATGAACCGGCTGGTAATCTCGCCGGTTTTTGTTTTATTTGGTTCCGGTTCGAGTATGATAAATTCGAGGGTATACTCGCAGCGTTTTATTTTTACCACTTTGACAAAGGCAACCGGGAAGTTATGCACCCGGGCATATTTTTCGGGTCCGTGCAGGACCGCCGTATCCTGGTTCAGGAAGTTTACCCAATAGGCCAGCCTGGGGCTTGAGGGACTCTGATCGGCTACCATATAGAAAGCGGCAGGTTCGCCCCAATTTGTTTTGAACGTCTCGGCTGTTTTAACAATGGAAGCCAGTTTTGAACGCCCCTGCACCCTGGTTCGCTGAATATATCGATCGATATGGATGTTCGATAGCGGTTTGTAGAAACCTACAGGTTTGTGGAGCATCTGTGAACCTGCAGCAATCCCTGCCCATTCCCAGTTCCCATAGTGCCCTGCAACGATAATAACAGGTCGCCCCTTCAGGTAAAAATCGTCCACAACAGCAGTATTTTGGAATTTATACCGTTTGACAACCGCCTGCTCCTTCATCGTAAAAGCCTTCAGGCTTTCAATCAGCATATCGGCAAAGTGATGATAAAAACCCTTCGCTATCCTGCTGATTTCCATTTCTGATTTCCCAGGAAACGAATGCCGGAGATTCTCATATACCACCTTTTTTCTATATCCGACCAGGTAATAAAAAACATAGAAAAGCAGGTCGGCAAAACCGAACAACAGCCGGAACGGAATAAACCGGAATAGGAAAATGAAAGCACGAAATACCAGGTACGTTAAATAATCCATAGGTAAAAACGAATATCAGTCATCGAATATAGGCGTGCAAAGATAACGACCTATTTGCAAGAAAGACTTACTTTTGTCTCAAAATTATTCCCCGATGCTCATCATCAAACGGCATAATACCGATCCCTATTTCAACCTTGCGACCGAAGAATATGTTTTAAAAAATTTCACGGAAGATTCGTTCATGCTCTGGCGCAACGAACCAAGTATCATTGTTGGAAAGCATCAAAACTCCCTGGCAGAGATCAATGTTGACTATGTGAAGCAGAACAACATACCGGTTGTGCGCAGACTCAGCGGTGGGGGCGCTGTTTTTCATGACCTGGGAAACCTTAACTTTACTTTCATCCAAACAGGGACCCAGGAAAACCTGATCGATTTCAGGAAATATACGGAGCCAATTCTTGAAGTTTTGTTGAAACTGAATATCAATGCCAAATTTGAAGGCCGGAACGACCTTACCATCGAAGGGATGAAATTTTCGGGCAATGCCGAACATATCTGGAAAAACAAGGTACTTCATCATGGCACCCTCCTTTTTTCCTCCCACATACCAAATCTGGCAGATGCACTCAGAGCCAATCCGTTAAAATTTCAGGATAAGGCAGTAAAATCAGTACGGAGCAGGGTCACGAACATCAGCGATCATCTTAAAATCCCCATGGAGGTCATGCAGTTTGCATCCTTAATCCAGGATCATATTGCTGCAAAAAATCCTGATGCGGTGATGGTCTCCCTGTCGCCGGAAGATCATGCCGGTATTGATGAACTTGTGAGGAGTAAATACAAAACATGGGAATGGAATTTCGGATATTCGCCAAACTACAACTTCAGGAAAGTGATTCGGACAGAAAATAGCGGCACCATTGAATTCGATATTGATGTACACAACGGAATGATCATGCATATAAAAATTTTCGGTGATTATTTCAGCAGATTTGACACCGAGGAGATTGAATCGGCCCTGACCGGGATATCACACAATGAACGGGGCATCCGGGAGGCGCTGGAGCCATTCAACATCCAGGATTATTTTGCCGGTTTGTCGATCAAGGAACTGGTTGATGGGATGTTTTAACGTGACGCGTGACGGATAAAACAAAAAATCCCGCAAAAGCGGGATTTTTTGTTTTTTAAGTAAATGAGCGCTCTTATTAACGGGTCTTGATCAGTTTGATCGTCCTGGTATCTTCACCGGCAATGACTTTCACAAAATAGAGCCCGTCAGGTAAGCCGGAGATAGAAAAATCGTGCTTCATCTCGCCGGGCAATTCACCCGTGAGCACCTTTTCACCGCGCATTCCGTAAATTTCAACCCTTACCCGCTCATGCAGGGATCCACTTGTTTGTTCGATCGTGAATTTCCCTGCTGTCGGATTCGGGTAAAGTGTAAAGGAGGATTGGGATAAGACCACAGGAACTGCATTTTCATCAGGCGTGGTGGTTACAACTGACGGAGCCTTTTGGCCGCAATACAAGCCGTCGAAAATCTTCCCGAGCATGTACCCGCCCTCAAGTACCGTGGTTCCAGGGTAGTAAATGATGTTCTGCCCGGCAATCATGTTCGCACTTCCTCCAGAATTGACAATAAACGTGTTGCCACCACCGGCAACCGTGATGGTTTCGGTAGCATTGTAACATTGGGTCTCCCCGTTTGCAACACTCCCATCTACGGTTATATTTGCTGCGATCCCCGTCACCGTCATCACCAGCGCATTGGATGTGGCCGGATTGTTGGAAACACATGCAGCATTCGACGTAATCACGCAGGTCACTGCATCCCCGTTCGCAGGTTTATAAGTATATGTTGCACTGTTGGGTCCAATGTCAGAGCCGTTAACTTTCCATTGATACGATGGGGCTGAGCCTCCGTTTTCTGCAACGGCAGTGAAAGTAACGTCCTGGCCGGCTGTCACGGAAGTTGTCGGGGTAGAAATAGTTGCACCTACCGGCGATGGCTGGGTGATGGTAATCACGATACAATCATCCATCCTTGTGATACAGCCCGTTGTTGTGTTTTCAGCGAGCACATACAAGGAACCAGCGGTTGACTGGAGGCCGAACGAGATCGCATCACCGGTGCCTGCAACAGGAGGATCGGTAAGTAATGTTGTGGAGGACCACAACGAATAGCTCACTCCGGGTTGCGAGCCTGAAAGGCCAACAACCAGTCCGGGATCTCCGGCACAATAGCTTCCGCTTCCGGTTCCTGCAAATGCCAATGGGAGCGCATGCACGGTAACACCATGGGTGACAAAGTTGGAACATCCGTTTGCATCGGGGCCAACGGTGTAAGTTATAGTTACAACGCCTGCGGAAACTCCTGATACCACACCGTCAACAACGGTTGCTTTGGTTTCATCGCTGCTGCTCCATGTTCCACCAGCGGTGGCATCGGTCAGCGTGATGACTCCTTTATCACAAACATCGCCAACTCCATCAATTGCTGCAATGGAAGGCAAGGCATGTACGGTAACATCATGGGTGACGAAATTAGAACATCCGTTCACATCGGGGCCAACCGTATAGGTTATCGTTGCAGCACCTGCGGAAACCCCGGTTACCACACCACCAAGAACGGTTGCTTTGGTTTCATCGCTGCTGCTCCATGCTCCGCCCGGGGTGGCATCAGTCAGCGTGATATCCGATCCTGCACATACGTCTGAAAGTCCTGAAATTGCATCAACGGTTGGCTGTGGATATACCGTCACCGTCACGCCCGCGCATGCCGAGGGGGTACATGGGTCGTTTTCCCAACGGGCATAGTAGGTCGTTGAACTGGCCGGGGAAGCGATAACCAGGTCGTTGCCGGAACCAATGGAAGTTCCAACACCACAATCGTCTGCATACCACTTCAAGGTTTTACCTGATCCGCCGGTGTAAGATAAGGTAATGTTTCCTGGATCATTGGCGCAGAAATTATTGCGGTCCACCGATGCATCAGTCGGTGACGTTGGAGGGATGCATTCATCTCCAAGTGCAAAATCGCTGAAAGAGGTCAGCGCCGTGGTGTTTGTGTAATTGGGGGTTGTCGTTGCATAAGAAGCAATGGTGCCGCCATCCAACTTCAAACCGACCACAGTGCCTGTAGGGGTGTACCCGGTTGCATCGAGGGTAATATAATAGTTAAGGTCAGTTCCCCCGGTTTGTGTAACAGTCCAGTAACGGCCGGTAGTGAGCAACGTGGTATTTGCCGGCAGCGTTCCGCTCATGGCCGATTCGGTTTGTTCAGCAGTTACGGTGCTGGTGCCGGTGAGGGCAGAATAATTTAAGGTGAGAGGCCTGTAATTTCCTCCTTTCCCGATGTCGAAGACTTTAGACCCGGTAGTGCTGTATACCCGTGCGAGTTTTCCGTCGATGTAACCTGAAGCGCTTGCACCGGTCACTGATCCTGCCGCAGTTATCGTATAGCTGCCTGTTGTTACCAAGCCGCTTGTTAAGGATAAAGTACCGTTAACCGTAAGATTACCGCCGAGTGTAACTCCACCGCTTCTGTTAATTGTTAAATTCTGAACTGCATTGCCTGTAAATAAATTATTCGGGAGCGATGCAGGGCCTGTAACATTTACCAGGGATGTTCCTCCTGCAGTAACCGAACCTGTACCAATGGTACTGATCGTACCTGCAAGGGTCAAAACATTATTGCCAAGATTAAAGGCACCGGCAGTTGGTTTCACGAACCCATTCACAGTGATGGAATTGGTTACAGGAGTACTACCATACACCCTGACATTATCAAAATGCGTATCATTGCCGTAAGCCCCTGTAAATCTGAAGCCAACGTAAACTGCTCCCAGGTTGTTCACTGAAGGAGGTAGAATAACATCGTATGTTTTCCAGGCAGCGGTTCCGCCCACATAAGCAAAACGATAAGCTCCGCCAATGTCGGTCCAGGTCGTTCCATCCGTCGAATAACAAACAGCTATCCGGTCAGGGTTGATATATTGTATGTCGAGATATGAATCAAACCTGACAATTATATTGTTGTATCCTGTTGTGGCAAAGGAGGGTCCTTTCAATAAAACCTGGTCACCAACAGCGCAATTATATGAATTAAACTTTAAAAAATAGGTCCCTTCCGAAGGTGTAATACCCGTCGGGTAAAGGCTGGTAGTAACAGGGACCAAAGTGACATCACCGGTAGTACCACCGTCGACGATCACCTGTGTTGTCCATCCGGAGGGCAAAGTTGCAGCGTTGAAACCCTGGGTTAACAGGGATGTGGATCCTGATCCGGCATTATTGAGGGTCACTCCTGAAGAATTGTTAACCACGAGATTCGACAATACCGTAGATGATGCCGGTAGTTCAAAACCGGTCGTCAGTGCTGTTGATCCTGTATAATGGAAATTGGCAGCTGTGCCATAGGCAGGAGTGGGATATATTAAACCACCTGCATTATAAACGCTTGAACCATTTCCAAGGGTAAGCGTAACACCGGAAGTGGTATTCATTATTTCGCCACTTGTCAGAAATAAATTTCCATTGACGGTCAGGGAAGATACCAGTGTGAGGCCGACGCCATTGTTGACTGTCAAATTATTCAGTCCACCCACGATTGGCGGGCAAAACTGGTTCAAATTTGAACCGGCGAAAACAAGACTTGAGTTTGAACCACCATTGATAACATAAGTCGATCCAGCAGCAAAATAATTATTCAATGTGAGCGTGTTACTGCCGATATTAAAGGAACCTACGTATGATGTCGATGCATAATTAAATGGAAAACCTTCCGTCTCTCCAAAAGTCATATCCACACCAAGATTAAATTTTGCACCGGTAGCACCACAAAAGAAACTACCTGCAAAAACCGATGAACCGTTTATTGTTACCCCGGTAGTATTGTTTGACTGAAGGTATGTAGTATACGTGGCACTGCTTGCATTGTTGCCGTTTTGCGTGAATGTTTGTGCACCTGAACCGTTAAAAATTATCATACTGAAGTACGTAGTGGTTCCCGTTCCACTACTGCAGTTAATGTAAGCACCCGGGTTATTTGTGAAATTACCTGCTAAAGTTAATCTACCGGCGTTCGATGCGGCTGGAGTCAAAGTAATGGTTCCGCTATTGGACACATTTGTTGTAACCGTTAAATTCCTGGTTCCATTGATAGTCAATGTTTTACCGGCGTTTATTGTTAAACTTGCACAAGTTGTATTGGCAGCAACGGTAACCGGGCCATCAATTATAACGTCATTGGCAGCAACTGGTACAACCCCTCCAACCCAGGTAGCAGCGGTCCCCCAGGTTCCCCCCGTTGTGGTACTGGTAATGGTTACAAGCGGCGCATCCGAAGGAGGTGCAGAAATCTTGTTAATTTCAGACGAATCATCATTTGGCATCTCCTTTTCCGGAACCTGATCATTCGTTGCAACGATGCTGGTTTGAGGCGAAGCCTGGTGAACCATTGGTTGTTTTTTAACTGAACCAAGGCCATCAATTGGTGAATTGGTTTGTGCAAAACCGAAACTACCAGATCCCAACACAGTCGTTAAAAGAAGTATTGTAAAAAAGATATACACATGTTTGATCATCGAAACGGATGTGGCCTTGCAAGGCTGAATTCCGACATGTTTCGAGGCAATGAAGCAGTAGGTTTTTTTCATAATACCTGGTTTTGTTTTTGGTTAGAAAAAAGAAAATTCTCGGGGAATATATATGGGTTGATCTCTTGCTGTTTGGGGAGGAAATGGCATTGGCAAGGCAAGCTCATATTTCTTGTTGTTATTCAGATAAATACCTAAAAAAAGATGAATTTATGCTTGAATTCCAGCCAATAAATTTATAAAAAACCAAGATAATTTATCAATGATAATAAATTTTATGCAAAAAAAACAACAATTTATTTTGTTTCTAAATAACAAGGCGGTTCAGATCATGCATATTTTCAACCACGGACAAGGGAAAAGGTAAAACGCGTGACCGGGAAAACAAAAAATCCCGCTTTCGCAGGATTTTTTGTCATTCATGTTCGTAAACGCCCGTGTTAATGGGTCTTGATCAGTTTGATGGTCTGGGCGTCTTCGCCGGCCATTACTTTCACAAAGTAGAGCCCGGCCGGGAAGTCGGAGATCGAGAAATCGTGTTTCATCTCCCCGAGCAATTCGCCCGTGAGCACTTTCTCGCCGCGCATTCCGTAAATTTCAACCTTCACCCGCTCATACACCGATCCGCTTGTTTGTTCGATCGTGAATTTCCCGGTAGTCGGGTTCGGGTAAAGTTTGAACGAGGATTGCGCCAGGATCACCGGTACCGAATTTTCGTCCGGGGTGGTGGTCACGATCGAAGGAGCCTTCTGCCCGCAATACGAGCCGTCGAAGATCTTGCCGTGCATATAACCGCCCGGCTGAACCGTGGTTCCCGGATAGTAGATGATGTTCTGCCCGGCGATCATGGTCGCACTGCCGCCCGAACTCACTACGAACGTCGTGCCGCCTCCGGCAACCGACAGCGTCTGGGTAGCATTGTAACATTTGTTCTGTCCGTTGGCAACATTTCCCGTTACGGTGATGTTTGCAGAAACACCGGTAACTGTCATCACCACGGCTGCGGAGGTGGCAGGATTTCCTGACACACACGTTGCATTGGAGGTGATGATGCACGTTACCGCATCGCCGTTCACAGGTTTATAGGTATAGGTCACACCGCCAAGCCCGACGTTGAAACCATTGACCTGCCACTGGTACGACGGGGCAGAGCCTCCGTTGACCGCATGGGCTGTGAAAGTCACATCCTGCCCGGCAGGTACGCTGGTGGTCGGCGTGGTTACAGATGATCCCACCGGGGATGGCTGCGTGATGGCAATGATGATGCAATTATCCATGCGGTTCGTACAGCCCGTGGCGGTGTTTTCGGCAACCACAAAATGAGAACCTTCCGTAGTCTGGAAGCCGAACGAGATCGGACCGCCGGTACCTGCAACAGGTGGATCGGTAAGCAAGGTGGTGAATGACCACAGCGAATAGTTGACCCCCACCTGCGAGCCTGAAAGGCCCACCAGCAGTCCGGGGCCGCCTGCACAGTAGCTTCCGCTGCCGGTTCCCGTAAATATCAGCGGTAGCGCATTCACGGTTGCAACCACCGGCTTGATGTCGTAACATCCAAAGCCGGTTTCCGCCTTGATGTAATAGGTTCCGGAAACCACCGCCGAGGGGTTGCTCACTGCACCGGTACCATTGGAATTGGTCCAGTAGGTCAGCGCTGCGCCATACAAGGTGCTGCCTGCGGTAACTGCCGGGGCCGTAAGATTAACCTTGTTGGGCGAACATGCCGACGGATTGGTGATGACAAGCACCGGTGACGGATGTACCGTTACCAGCGCACTGCCGCCCAGATCCCCCGCAATGGCCGAACAGTGGGCATCCGAGAGGGTCGCAATGGTATAGGTTGTGGTCGATGCCGGTGTAACATTCACCGTGATCACAGGTGCCGTTCCGCTGAAGGAGGTGCCATCGGACAAGGTTCCGCTGATGGTTCCGCTTCCGGTTACGGCCAGCGTCAGGGTGGTGGTGGTGCTCTGCGCGCTGCAATAGGTGCCGCCGCCGCTCAGTGCTGCAGTGGGACGCGTGTAAACCATCACATCCAACAGCGTGGGAGTTGCCGCGGTGCAGCCGTTGCCATTCACATAATTTACCGATACCGTTTGTGCACCCGCTGTATGCCAGGTTACATCAATGGCATTGGTCGTGGCGCTGCCGATGATCGTACCCCCGCCAGA
>Ga0209083_1001419_pt1 | contig 27427 bp, 27 predicted proteins | sample AM7aDNAmetaG_FD_184132 | JGI IMG/M metagenome (GOLD analysis project Ga0209083, IMG submission 184132) | Freshwater microbial communities from Finland to study Microbial Dark Matter (Phase II) - AM7a DNA metaG (SPAdes) (version 3) | ecosystem: Environmental > Aquatic > Freshwater > Lake ...
TATTGTGTTTCATCAGATTATGGATCAACTTGGGGAACCGTAGGTAAATATATTTTAAATAATTCAACTTCTGGGCAAGGATGGAGTTCAATAATAGTGGGCGCATCCATTACTATTACAGGTAATATTATGGCAGCTGCCTCGGCTATAACTACAAATACAAATAATGTGGGAATCGCAGTAACTGTTGCACAAGTTGTGGCTGGCGATGGTTCTCACGTTCCCGTTCAAACAGTAACTTTTTCGGGCGTTGTGGATAATGGCTCGTATATTACCATTGATGGAATAATTGTGCCTGTGCTTATTGGCGATACTTCTATTATTGTTGAAAATAAAGTAGCAATCGCTTTAGGCGTTAATTCTATTAATGCTGTAACTTATGGTAGTTTGTCTACTACTTGGATAGCTGCCGGTTCAAATGGATATTTTAGTAGTTCAACAAATCCAACCTCTTGGGCGGCAGCTGTAAAAATAGCTGGTTGGGGTTCAAATAATATTAATGCTGTTGCCACTGATGGATCTGGAAATTGGATTGCTGTTGGTACAAATGGTCTTTTTAGTAAATCAATTAATAATGGAGCAACTTGGTCAACAGCAAGTGTAATGAATAGCTGGTGTCTTCTATATAATGAAGATATAAATGATATCGCTTATGGAAACGGAAAATGGGTTGCTGTTGGCTCTAAAGGTAGTGTCAGCAATTCAATTAATAATGGTTTGACTTGGAGTTCTTGTAAACAAATAACTGGCTGGGGTTTAAATGTGATTTCTTCTGTCATTTATAGCTCACATAATACCAGTTGGATTGCTGCAGGAGCTTTTGGCAGGGTTAGTACTTCAGCTAATGGTATTACTTGGGTTTCTAATAACCCAGCTCGTGGAATTCTTTCCACAGCTGCAACTAATAATTGGTATGGAATTTATATTAATTCAATAGCGGTTAATGCTTCCGGTAGCGTTGTCATAGTTGGAAATTCTTTATACGATTCTGGAATGGATCAAATGTTTACAGTACAACAAGCTACTGCAGGCGATAGTTTGGTAGATCCAGGAAACAATATCAATAATGTGAAAGCAAATCTTAAACTTAATAATAAAAATTTAGGTAATTTAATTGTTACTAATTTCTCCAATTTATATAGCCAAAATAGTTTTCCTCCTTTAACTGTTCAATATATAACAATAAATGATGGCACTGGCCATACAAAAATACAATTATTAAATCCTTTTAATGGTAGTAATCAAATAAGTCAATTGGTCGGAAAAACTATACAATTGAAAAATTTAAGTGATGTTAACAAAGTAGGTATATATACTATTTTAAGCGTTTCGTTAAGCTCCGCCCCAAATTATACCTATTTGTATGTTCAAATAGCAACATTGTCCGGATCAGACCAATCAAGTGTTGGTGGATTAGCTTATTTGGCTACAGAAAATACAACACTTGGTAGAGTTGCGTTTGATCCATTTTCTGATAGAGTAATTAATTATGTGGTAAATAGAAATAGTTTTACTTGGAATGGTTCAACTCAAATACTTTCAACTTATGCAATAAATGTAATCGCAACTGATGGCATTGCCACTTGGATAATTGCTGGAGCTAATGGATATTTTAGTAGATCAATTGATAATGGTTTGACATGGTCTGGTTATGCTCAAATAACTGGTTGGTCAACTAATGCAATCAGAGCAATGACAACTGATAATAAAGGTGTTTGGTTTGTAGCTGGAGACAATGGGACTTTCAGCAAATCATTAGACAATGGAGCTACGTGGTCTAATGCCGCAACTCCTTTAGGATTTGGGTCAAACACAGTTAGAGGTATAGCTACCGATGGTGTTAGAAAATGGATTGTTGTTGGTGATAATGGACAAATGAATATCTCTTTGAATGATGGCTATAATTGGGGAACTGCTTTTACAGTATCCGGCTGGACAACTAATAATATATATACAATTTCAAATAATAAAGCAATATGGATTATAGGAGGTGCTGGCGGATTATCTAGCATTTCAATCGATAGAGGAGTTACGTGGACTGCCGCTGCACAAATAACTGGTTTTGGAAGCAATATAATCTATTCCATTGTTAATAATGGTATAACAACTTGGATGGCAGGTGGTGGAAATGGAAACTGTTGTTTCTCCATCAATAATGGGTCAACATGGTCTTCCGTTACTTCAGGAGTTCTTTCAAGTACCAATGCAATATATTCAGTAGCAACTGATTTTAATGGAGAATGGATTGTCGGAGGTGCAAGCGGATTTTATAATAAAGTAAATACCATTTCCATAGCAATAGGTTCTGGCGGATCTTCATATACTCAAGCAGATGTTAATAAAATTGTAAAATTATTAGGTGGCTCAAAAACAGCTCTGGCTTTAATAACTCAAGTGAATGGAGGTTCTGGAACAGGAGCAGTAACTGGCATTTCATTGTTGAACTCTGGAACTAATTATATAGCAGCAACTATAGCAACTAAAGGTTATACAGTTGGATCTGGATTGACTGTTGTTGTTACTGCGGCTTTAAGTAGTGGAACTGCAGCGCAAACGCTTATAGGAACTAATAATATCAATGCAATTGTATCAAACATAAATAGTAAGTGGATAGTTGGCGGTGCTAATGGTTATTATAATAGAACAGTATAAGTTAATTAAAGGAGATTGATATGTTAAAGGATAATATCGTTAAAAGTTTTAATATTCAAAAATTAGATAAAGATTATATGGAATTTGATTTTCGTGGAGAATTGGATGTAAAGGCATATAAGGATGGACAATTGTTTTATCACGATGGTGGTGATAATACTATAACCACTTGGGCTAAACATGCAATGATACATGCTTTGACAGGTGATGTATACACTCCATTCGGTACTTTAGGAAATTGTATTCCATATAGAGTTGGCGATACCAATGCCAGATATAGTAATACCCAAAATCATAGCTCTTCTTCATATTACAATGTTGATGGAAATTGTATATCAAATAGACAATATTGGTGGGATTCTGCCGATCTTGCAACTTATAGCCCTCCTTGGAGTTCTCCTAATTCTAGCGATCCTGCTATCGCTACATTATTATATAATATTTTACCCACAAAAATGCTGTTTGGAACAGGAAGGGAAAGCAATCTTTGGGCTAATTTATCAACTAATGAACAATCAACTTTAACTGCACAAAGTTGGAACCAATCTTTATTTGATACCGGCATAACAGCTACTACAGGGAATAATAATTATTATAGTGGAACTTTAACAAATGTTTCAACATATGGTTCATTTTCTGGCGCTGGCACAATAACTAATTCTAGAACATTTATTGATCCAGTAACAGCAAAAATAGTCGGCACACCAGATCCAGGCGAATTTGGAGTTCAAGGAGCCATTAAAGATAGCGTACCAACTCCTGGCTCTGTCGGAGGCTCTATTACAAAAGCAAATACTGGTATAGGTTGCCCTAATTTTATGTATTTCCAAAAGGATTTTACTAATAAATGGGCATCATCTTCAAGTGAAATTTATGTGTCCACTAATACTGGTGATAATTATGAACATAAAATAACTTATTCCCTTACCATGCCTTCGCAAACAGGAACTTATTCTACTTGGTATTACCCCTTTAACGGTTTCACAATGAAGGTAGCAGGTCTGTTCTCAGATAGTAGATTGGTTATGGGTAATACCACTCCTAGCGGAATTTCTGACCCAGCTTATTATCCTTATACTAATATGCCAGGTGGTATTTTGTTTGCTAAACGATATATTACTCCAATATTTAAAGATGCTGGTACTCAAATAACTGTTCAATGGACCATTTTTTTGTAATAGTGGAAAACCTTAGAAAAAGTGTTAAATATACCCCTGCACCAGCAAAGTTAATATATAGTTAGGAGATATAATGTCACAAGATTTTGAACCATTGAATAAGAAACGATGTTATGCTTGTATTCAATGGGATGGAATACGAACTATCTCTGTTGATCAGGATGGAAAAAAAGTACTGCGGGTTGATAAACATGTGGATGGTTATTGTAATCAACGACACTTGAAAATCCGTGGCGATAAAACGTGTAAATTGTTTTTTAAAGTTCAGTAATTTTAATAAAATAGTGTCTAGACCAGCAAATATTATACCGTCTTTGGTGCTAATGCTTTTAATATACTCTTTGCATAAGCAATTGAATTCTTTGGTATCTTGTTATTCATTACAGCAGTAGGCCCAGCATTATATGCCATCAAAGCTTTCTCAATATCATTCTTGAATAATTTCAATAACCATTTGAAATATCTGACGCCAAGAGTCACATTGTCTTTAGGATTGATAACATCAAATTCTTTCTTTGATGTCCAGAATTTTTCCACAAACCATTTTATATATCTACTATTCAATTGCATGTATCCTACGTCTTTTGATGTGGAATTAACTCCAACATTTCTTGGATTCCATTCACTTTCTTTTTGTATTAATTGCTTGATCACATTGAAATCAACCCCTTCCTTCTTACATATTTCAGCTACCATCGTCTGTGGCGTATTCACATCAAAATTCTTATCCGGTATCTCAAATACAACATTGTTCGCTTCAATTCCATCATGCTGTTTATGTAGTAACATATCAGTATGTGAATGTGTGACATGCCCTGCAGGAGCTCCAGCTAGAATTTCAGCTAAAACAGTTCCTAATAACATCGTTGCTGTTCCAAAAAGAAAAAATAATCCAAGTTTTTGTAAAGTACGTTTGACTTCATTGTTACTCACTATATGAAGTAATACCTTGTGCTCACTTTTAAGTTTGGATAGTTTCTCCTTAGAAATCTTACCACTTTCTTTGGAATTCTCTATTTCTTCAAACTTAATTTGTAGTTTCTTCAATTTGTTCAATAGATTCCTTAAAGGAATATAAGCAGGTTTATTCTTTAATCTATTGATTTTCTTCTGCAAATCTTCAATCGTTTTGTCAATCTTTTTTGATTGCTTGAAGAAACGTTTCCCTTCTTCCAAAACAATGTCTTCTATCAATACTTCAGTTATTTTCATAATTTTAATTTGACAAACTTCATCACATATCTTATATTAATATCCTTAGGAGAAATCATGAAAATTAAATTTACCGAAGGTGAAATTTCCAATATCCCTTATTTTTCTCTTCAAACCCTTCATGCGGTTTGTGTAATAACGTATCAGCAGGATGTATCTGGATTGTCTTTCCTACTTCCGTACCTTCTATAGTGGTAGTTTTTGTTAATTCAGACAGAAGAGTTCCTAAAAGCATTGTAGCAGTGCCAAAAAGAAAAAATAATCCAAGTTTTTGTAAAGTACGTTTGACTTCATTGTTGCTCACTATATGAAGTAGTTCCTTTTGTTCACTTTTAAGTTTGGACAGTTTCTCTCTAGAAACCTTACCGCTTTCTTTGGAATTCTCTATTTCTTCAAACTTAATTTGTAGTTTCTTCAATTTGTTCAATAGATTCCTTAAAGGAATATAAGCAGGTTTATTCTTTAATCTATTGATTTTCTTCTGCAAATCTTCAATCGTTTTGTCAATCTTTTTTGATTGCTTGAAGAAACGTTTCCCTTCTTCCAAAACAATGTCTTCTATCAATACTTCAGTTATTTTCATAATTTTAACTTTACAGACCTCATTTAATACTTCAGTTATTTTCATAACTTTAACTTGACAAACTTCATCACATATCTTATATTAATATCCTTAGGAGAAATCATGAAAATTAAATTCACACTCGGTGAATTCGCTAAATTCCCTTATCATCTGGATAATGGTGACGCTGGTTATGACGTCTATTATGCTGGTAGAAATCATGTATCCATTCAACCAGGCGCTCGTATCAAATTAGACACTAACCTTTCTTGGGAAGTTGTATTTGATAATCTTATTGAGAAAATCCTTTTTAAATTATTGCATATGAGTATCTATGCCCATATCTGTGATAGATCTGGTTTGGCTTTGAAAAAAGGTATCACTGTTCTTGGAGGAATCTTAGATATTTCGTTCAGAGGAAATATTGGTGTCATCCTTTTAAATGTTTCACAGGAAGTAGTGGTCATCAAACCAGAAGATAGGATAGCTCAAATAATCTTCTCAACTTGCTTGCATCCTACTTCTATCATTAAAGTTGATGAATTGTCCAAAACCTCCAGAGGTAGTGGTGGATTTGGATCGACTGGAAAATAAAGGAGTGAAGTTTGGAATTTATACAACCGATATCATTGGAATTATTTCAAAGAAAATATATGATCAATGGAGAAACTTCTCCAGATGATGCCTTCAGGGGTGTAGCTAAAGAAATAGCAAACGCAGAAAAAACTGAAGAACTTAAAACCTTTTGGGAAAATGAATTTTATCAAGCAATGGCTGCTGGTAAATTTATTCCAGGTGGTAGAATTCTAGCCAATGCTAGACCTGATACCAAATTAAAACAATATAATAATTGTTTTGTCATCCCTATAGAAGATTCTATGGAAGGTATCTATGAAGCTTTAAGACAAGATGCTGTCATATCTGGACAAGGTGGTGGTGTAGGTTTCAATATCTCAACACTTAGACCTAAAGGTGCTCATATAAGTAAAGGTGGCACCTCTTCAGGCGCTGTAAGCTTTTTGAAGATATTTAATGAATCCGCTAAAGTAATAATGACCGCAGGTTTAAGAAGAGCCGCTCATATCGCTATCATGAATGTTGATCATCCCGATATAGAAGAATTCATTACCATCAAACATGGCGATTCAACTAAAGAATTAACCCAATTCAATCTATCTGTCGGTATCACAGATAAATTCATTAATTGTGTGGAAAATGATCTCGATTGGAATCTGTCTTTCAAAGGGAAAATATATAAAACAGTAAAAGCTAAATATCTATTCGATCTCATAGCTATAAACGCTTTCACTCATAATGAACCAGGTATATTTAACCTCGATCATGTAAATAAAAATAATACAGGCTATTGGGCTTTCGATATCACAGCGTGTAACCCCTGCGCAGAAGAACCTCTCCCAGCTTATGGCCTCTGTGACTTGGGCGCTGTAAATCTATCACTGTTCGTAAATAATCCTTTCGAAAATAATTGCTCAATAGATTTTGATGAATTGAAAAAAATTATCGCTATCACTACCAGAGCTCTCGATAATGTCCTGGATGTAACTGAATACCCTCTGCCAGAAATTAAAAAAATGTCCATGAATTGGAGAAGAATTGGCGTGGGTTTCACCGGCCTTGCTGATATGTTCGCTATGATGAAAATTCCTTATGGTAGTGATGAAAGCTTCGTCTTAAGTGAAAAATTAGCTAAGTTCTTCTTGAATACCACTTACGAAACTTCCATAGACCTAGCAGAAGAAAAAGGTCAATTCCCTTCACTCGATAGACAAAAATTCATAGATGGTCATTTCGTGTCTTCTAGATTGTCAAATAAACTTAAACAAAAAATACTCGTTAATGGTATCCGTAATATCGCCACCTTAACTGTAGCTCCTACAGGTACCATCTCCTTAACTGTAGGTAATAATTGTTCCTCGGGTATTGAACCTATCTTCGCTTTACAATATAATAGAAATATCCGTACAGGCGATAATGATGAAACTAAAAAAGAAACCGTCTATGACTTCGCTTATCTAAAATATATCGATTGGCAGAAAAATAAAGACGGTAATCCCGCCCTCACAGAAGAATCTAAATCCTACTTCCCAACTTCCTTGGATATTAATCCTTATAAAGCAATCGATATCCAATCCATCTTCCAAAAATATAATGATAGCTCAATCTCAAAAACCGCTAACCTCCCAAATAATTATAAATTCGAGGATTATAAAGGCCTCTGGTTATACGCTTATAAAAAAGGCCTCAAAGGTTTCACAAGCTTTAACCCTAATGGAAGCGTTAAAGGTATTCTCCAATATAATGACGGTATAGAAAATTCAAAATCACCAGAAGTATCCATAGAACGTAGAGAAGCTTCTAAACGCCCCTCAAACCTCCCTTGCGATATTCACGTAACCTCTATCAAAAATGTAAAGTTCTTGATCTTAATAGGTCTCCTTAATGGCTCAATCTATGAAACCTTCATCACAGAAATGAAGGATGAATGGTTATCCCAAATCTCCCACTCCAATAATGGCGTAATTAGAAAAAATGGTAAAGGCGATTATGACCTCTTCCTTAATAATGGCTCGGAAACTTTGTTCTTGAAAAAAATCTCCTCAAACTTTAATCATGATTATGAAGCCCCTACTAGATTACTCTCAACCGCCCTAAGACATGGTACCCCACTCCATTTCATCGTAGAACAATTATCTAAATCTTCTTCTTTCGGCTCTTGGGGTAAATCAATCTCTTTAACCTTGAAAAAATATATCAAGGATGGCGAAAAAGTAAAATCTTCTGTCTCTTGCCCAACTTGTAATGGCTCTAATCTAATCTATAAAGAAGGTTGTGTCTCTTGTCAGGATTGTGGCTGGTCTAAATGCTAAACCCTTATATCTTGTAGAGGTATTTCATATGTTGGGTGATAATCTATTCCTTCTATCAGAAAATGTTTTCGCTAAAGTAATATCAGAGTCCACCGGTAATCAAATCGCTATCACCATTACTGGTAAACTCTTCCTTAAATCAACCGATGGTAAAGAAACTTTTATCCATGACTTCAATGCTTCCTCTCAATTCCACTCTTCAGATCTAGTAGATACTTCCCTCTCAGATGAAGAAAAAATTAAAGCCTCTTATCGCCTTAGAGCTATAAGAGACCATAATAAATCCTCTTCTTAATCCTCTTCTTAATAATTTTCGGTAGCCTCTCCGGTATTACATTGTTCCCTACCATGCTACTCATCATTACCCCAAGTTCTTCCAGAATTTCTCGAACTTTCATCCCTTTTCTCCCCAATTCCTTCTCTAATTCCCAGTTATCTTCTCCAAATCCACTAACCGTGGCACCCCTATGTGCTTCCTAACCTTGTTCCCGTCTTCCCCAATAAAACATGGTATCCCCATCACTTCATATAGTGACGCCCTCTCACTCTCCTTGTCAACATTAATCTCTATATATTCATACTCAATATGCTTACCCTTAAATATTTCCCATATCGGTTCAGCTGCCTTACATGGTCCACACCAATCAGCATAAAATTTATACACTTTCATAGTTTCTCCATCACTGCCTTAGTCCTCTTATATAAATTGTCCCGCTCCTTATCCTTGAATATCCTCAAAAATATCCCCAATATACCCCCCACCCCTAAACTACCGTATAATGCCCCAACCTTACTCACTTCTTTTTCCTTATTAATAAAATCTACTCGCTTCCCTATCTCACTAACCTTGTCATCCCACTCAGCTCCCCTACTCAATAATACCTTCCGCCCTTCCCCATTACTCAATTCCCTTCTTATATTCCCTTCTGCCCTCTGTCCCTTACTCCCTATCCCTTCTATAGCACTCCCTATCACATCCTCCCCAGTAGGATTGTAATTATTCTTGGCTACCACTTCACTCGAAAATCCACTGCTGTAAAAAAAATTATACATAATAAAAAAACTCGCCGCTATCATACTCCCTATCCCCATCACCTTAATCAATTTAATCGTATCTTCCTTGTTAATCATTCTTATCAAAGAATTGTACTTCTCAATTAATCCATAATACTTACTAGCTATCTCATGCCTCTTACTCTTACTCTCTTCATCCCTATACTTATTCTCATATACCCTGAACTCTTCACTAATACTCTCCATCTTCCTAATTAATCCATTCACCTCTTCCTTCTTCCCTATATCCTTTATCCCTATCTCCTTCCTCATAACTTTATTCAATCGCTCCATCCGCCCACTGAATTTGAAAAATCGTATCCCCTCTCCTAATAAATATTCTTCCATTATCATCTCGTCTTCCCTTCCCTTCCTTCCTTACCTTTCCATACAAAATATTACCATTATTCATCACCCCTCATACCCTTCTAACCTTCATCCTCCCTCCTTCCTATCATCCTTACCTCCCTTTATCCCATATCAAGGGGAAATTGTGGTAAATCGTGGATAATTATCCCTTCTTATACCCTAATCATACCAAATTTATTCAATAAATCATCAGCATGGAGACACATCTCTCTACCATTACCATCTCCCATTTTCCCCATACCCCCTCCCAATTGCCCCAAAACCCCCAGCCCTGCCCCTACAATCGATTTGTTTATGGAAATTGAGAAGGACATAGGGTAAGTTTTATGGATTGATTATAGAGAATTATGATAATGGGGGTGAGTTGGTGGTGAAGGGATAAGGTGAGATGGCTTAGTTTGACATTGGGAAGTGGGGGCAGGGATAAGGGGGTATATACCCTCTGACTGTGTTAAGTATAAAAAAAAGTTTATAAAAGTTAAGATTACTCACTGTGTTAAGTATAAAAAAAAGTTTATAAAAGTTAAGATTACTCACGGGTTTAATTTATTGTATTAAGTATAAAAAAAAGTTTACTCACGGGCTTAATTTGCGGAAGGGGGTGGGGGTATTAAGGATGGAAAATGGATTAAAAAAAATTTAAAAAAAATTATGGGAAAAAAGTTTTATTTTAAATAATTAAGTTTAGCCATAGCTGTTATGATACTTGGGAAATCATGTATAAGGGTATTGAAACAATCGTCCCATCCTTTTTGATAAAGGTCGATGGATTCGATTGGGGTTATGGGGGATGATTTGGGAGGGGATGAAGAGAGTGAAGGGATGATTTGTTTTTCTACTACATTTTTGCTAGTGGTCATGATTTACCTTTTTTTATTGGATATTACTTCCATAATGGATTGATTAGGGGGATGAACGAAAGATTTATTACAATTGAAACATTTATAAATTACAAGGTTTGGTATATTTTGGATTAGAGGGATGGAGGTTTCATTTTGGCAGAAAGGGCAGGATAAATTTTTCAATAGCATAAAACATATAAGGAGTAAGGAAGATAAAGTAAAGAGGATAAACATATGGATGGATATAAATTTCAGCGAACTATGATAGGGATATTAGGGATAGCATTAGGGTTTATATGTATATTTGGAGGGATGATACAGAGTAATATACTACAAAGTTCAATTAGTGCATATTATCACACGAATGTGCGAGATATATTTGTGGGGGTATTGATGGTGTCGTCATTATTTTTATTTGCGTATAAGGGGTATGACAGCATTGATTTTATTACTTCGAATATAGCTGGTGTGACGGCATTAGGGATTAGTATATTTCCATGTTTACCGATTAATTATGTGATTGGAGGGAAGGTTGGATTTTTTCAATTAGGGTATTTAGCATCGAATGTTTTACATTTGGTATGTGCTGGGGTATTTTTCTGTTCATTGATATACATTATATTATTTTTATTTACAAAGAGTGGGATAGGGAAGACGATTAACAAAGTGAGAAGGAATTTAATATATTTAGTTTGTGGGAGCGGGATGATTGGGGGATTAATTCTGGTAATAATTTCGAATATAATTGGGATTAAGATGGTATTGACAGGGGAGATGATAATGTTAATACTTTACGGTATAGCGTGGTTAGTTAAGGGTGGGATTTTTTTAAAGGATTAGAAGGTGAAAATACTATTAGTTGAGGATGAGTATTTGATAGCGATGGTTGAGAAGAATGCGCTCAAGAATTACGGATATGAAGTTACGCATGTACCGAGTGGGGATAAGGCTATAGAAGTGGTTAAGACAGAGGTATTTGATTTGATTTTGATGGATATAAATTTGGAGAATGAGTTAGATGGGATTGAGACTGCGCAGATAATACTGGATGATTTAGACATACCGATTATATTTGTGTCATCACATACTGAGAAGGAAGTGGTGGAGAGGACTGAGAGAGTGACGAGTTATGGGTATGTGGTAAAGAGTTCAACTATTACGGTATTGGATGCATCGATAAAGATGGCTATGAAACTATTCAAAGCGAAGAAGGAGGTTGAAAAGTATGCACTTGCGTGTAGGGATACAGAGGAGGAATTAGCGATAATTGCGGAACATTTAAAAGTGAAAGCGGATGAGATGATATTAGCGGAGAAGATAGCTAAAGTTGGGAATTGGAAATTGGATTTGACTACGAATAAAATAAATGGGAGTGAAGGTGCTTCTATTATTATAGAATTTAAATATAAGGAGTGAATTTATGAATATATTTCTAAGGATTTTGTTATTTATATGGCAATTGCCACAGAATTTACTAGCATTATTTCTAATTTTAACTAAAGGATTGGTTAAGAGATCTCAAATCAATGGGGTTCCTATTTTTAGGGGTAATAATATACTATGGGGAGTTAGTTTAGGTGATTTTATAATACTTAGTGAATTATACACTGATACTGATACACCTAAACATGAGTATGGGCATTGTATACAGAGTAAGATTTTTGGTCCATTATATTTGATAATCATAGGGATACCTAGTATCACTATGAATATCATTAGTAGTTATTCTTTAGAACATGGAAAGAAGACATTTTGGAGAAATTATTACAAAAGATGGCCTGAGAATTGGGCTGACAAACTAGGGGAAGTTGAACGTAAGCCGATGATTGGTTAAAATTTATCAGATACTTCTGCTGTTTCTTTGATAGAGACAGTGGAAGGATTTGAAAGCATTTCATTGATTACAGGAGTTACCACAGGATCGGTTAAAAGGATTTCTTCTATTATTGGAGTGATTGTTTCAAAGGATTTTTTTTCTATTGGGGTGATGAAGAAATCAGGGGTAATTGGAACTGGGGTATCTATTTGGGTTATAGAATTACGAAGGTCGTTGGTTTGTTTTAGTTCCATAGTCTGCATTTGTTTTTGAGTATTTAATTGTGATAATTTCAAGCGAGCTAACAGTGTATCTTCCATTTTATATCTCCATGATATTAACTTTATGGAAACTTGGTGGAAAGATAAGGGTAATGAAGCTAAAAGAATTATTGGAAGAAGGATTACCTGTCATTAAATTTCATTATAAAGATTATAAACATGACAAACATCCCAAAGTTTTATTATATGATGATAACTATCCTGGTAAAAAGGGTGAAAAGGGTTATGGAACACGTGAGGATAAATTAGGTTGGAATTTGAATTACTATAGTAATGCTGATGAGGCTATAGAAAGCATAAATGATATAAATGATTTTGCCAAGTTATTAAGCAAGAACAAAGAAGAACGATATAAACGGATCAAATATTTTTTTCCTGAGCAAAGCAAACTTCTTAGACGGTTTAAGAAGAGTAGGATTAAATTTCTAAGAAGTAAGGGTGAAGATGGTATTTGGAGAAAGGAGTAATTAAATGGGTTTTTTAAAATACGGTGACGATGATATAGTTAGAAATCAGAATCCATTGATATTAGGGACTGCTTATAATACTATAGAAAACCTTATACCATTAGATAATTTAAGTGTTCCTGATTTAAGTAGATCTTTGATGAATATTTATGATAATCAATTAGATAATCGTTTTGTTTTGAGTAGCATTGAAGATCAATATTTGACATCACCTGGGGTTTTGAATACAACCAATTTCAATTTTGATTTTGTGTCTGGAGTTAGTACATTGACCACTGTTGATTTTATGGAACGAGTGGTAAATGGTATTACACAACGATATGTTCGATTACAACCAGGAGTTGCGCGATTTTCAACAACTGAATTTAATGGAGCTAGCAGAACAATTGTCAATAAACCGCGTATTAAATTAGGTGAAAGACAAATTGCGCGAGCATTAGGTATAAGCACACAAGATGGCAGTGAGTATGTAAAGATCAATTATAGTTGGATAGACAAGAAATACAAGATTAAGGTACAGAAAGTAAATCCTGATTTAACTGTTACCACGCTTTATTTACCTGGAACAGTGACTGATGATGCTGGATTGATAGCTGATGATGGAACTGGATACAACACTACTGTTGATATGTTGACGGCGCTTTATAGTTCTTCAGTTGGGAGTAGTTTAAATTTATTATCTAGTGGTATTCCTAGGTTAGATTTGATAACAATTGAACCTATATTTTACATAGGCTCAGCTGGAACCTATTATTTAAGGATTGGAGCTAATGGAAGTTTTCTATGTGATATTACTGCACCTACAGGGAATGAGTTGGCATTATGGACATTGGTTATAGCTTCTGGAACACCTTGGACAGTGGCAGCAACTGATGCCAGAAAATTTGGGCAAGTGGCATTTGGAGTTGGAGCATTAGCTTGTAATACAACAGGGAGTGATAATTCAGCTTTTGGAACTAATGCTCTTTGTTCTAATACAAATGGAATTAGTAATTCAGCTTTTGGAAGCTACGCTCTTCAATATGATACAACAGGATTTTTTAATTCAGCTTTTGGAAGCTACGCTCTTCAATGTAATACAACAGGGAGTGCTAATTCAGCTTTTGGAAGCTACGCTCTTCAATGTAATACAATAGGATATTGTAATTCAGCTTTTGGAACTAATGCTCTTTATTATAATACAACAGGAAATCAAAATTCAGCTTTTGGAAGCTTTGCTCTTGGTTCTAATACAACAGGGACTTATAATGCAGCTTTTGGAAGCTACGCTCTTACTTGCAATATAACAGGGAGTAATAATTCAGCTTTTGGAACTAATGCTCTTTGTTCTAATACAAATGGATATTTTAATTCAGCTTTTGGAAACTACGCTCTTCAATGTAATACAACAGGATATTTTAATTCAGCTTTTGGAGGCTATGCTCTTTATTTGAATACAACTGGAACTGATAATTCAGCTTTTGGGTACCAAGCTCTTCGTTATAATACAACAGGAAGTGATAATTCAGCTTTTGGGATCTATGCTCTTTATTGTAATACAACTGGAAATGCTAATTCAGCTTTTGGAACTAATGCATTGTATCGTAATATAACTGGATATAATAATTCAGCTTTTGGAACTAATGCTCTTAGTTGCAATACAATAGGGAATAGTAATTCAGCTTTTGGAGGCTGTGCTCTTAGTTGTAATACAATAGGGAGTAATAATTCAGCTTTTGGAACTAATGCTCTTTGTTCTAATACAACTGGAATTTTTAATTCAGCTTTTGGAACTAATGCTCTTAGTTGTAATACAACAGGATTTTATAATTCAGCTTTTGGGTTCTATGCTCTTAGTTGTAATACAGCAGGATATTGTAATTCAGCTTTTGGAAGCTACGCTCTTAATTGTAATACAATAGGATGGAGTAATTCAGCTTTTGGGGACTGTGCTCTTTATTGTAATACAACAGGAAGTGCTAATTCAGCTTTTGGGATCTATGCTCTTAGTTGTAATACAACAGGAAATCAAAATTCAGCTTTTGGGTACCAAGCTCTTTATTGTAATACAACTGGAAATGTTAATTCAGCTTTTGGAAGCTACGCTCTTAGTTTTAATACAACAGGATATAATAATTCAGCTTTTGGGATCTATGCTCTTAGTTGTAATACAATAGGGAGTAATAATTCAGCTTTTGGAAATAGTGCTCTTTTAAATAATACTACAGGAATTAATAATTCAGCTTTTGGAATGAATGCTCTTCAAAACAATTCAACAGGAATTAATAATACAGCTTTTGGAAAGAATTCGGGGTATGGCGCACTTACCAATTCGTATTCAACTTATTTAGGAGCTTATACTTGTGAAAGTACCTCTGATGGGATAAATTATGAAACAGTTATTGGAGCTTGTGCTTGTGGTTATGGAAGTTGTTCCATCACTTTAGGTAGAACAATTGACACCGTATATATACCGGGTAATTTCAAAGCTGGTAATACAGTTATTCCCAGTGCTTGTAGTGTTGCAATGACTGCTTCACAATTTGGTAATATCATTATAATGACAGCTTCTGGAACTACCGCTACTTTACCTCAAATCAACACAGTAAGTGTTGGTTATGATTTTTATGTGAAAAATGCATCTACAGGAACAGTTACTGTCGCTACATATTCTGGAGATACAATGGATGGAGTTGCTTCTTTGATATTAAATTCTTATGAAAGTATAATAGTTGTCCGAGGTGGAAGTACTTGGAGTATTATATGAGCAATTTTTTTTCTGTTATTACATCAGATATTCTCAAAAAAATAGGATTTAGTAATAATGATTATGTTACCCAAAATGCTGTCAGAAAGTATACTAACAAAAAAAGTAATAATGCGGCTTTTGCTAATATGAACAAAGCTGATAAAAGGTTTTTTGTAAGAAATTTTAGGTTAGGTGGAGCCGCCCCTTCACTGGTCTCTTGGTCTTCAGTCTGTTGGAGCCCTGAATTGGGAATGTTCGTGGCTATAGCAAATGGTTCAACAGCTACTATGAAGAGTTATGATGGTATAACTTGGACAGCTTCAGGAGCCGCCCCTTCGGCTAATTGGATTTCAGTATGTTGGAGCCCTGAATTGGGAATGTTCGTCGCTGTTGCCTTTAGAGCAACACCCCCTATGAGAAGTAGTGATGGTATAACATGGACAATTTCTGGAACTACAACTCCTGTTAGTGCCTATTGGTATTCAGTCTGTTGGAGCCCTGAATTGGGAATGTTCGTGGCTATAGCGGCTGGTTCAACAGCTACTATGAAGAGTTATGATGGTATAAATTGGACAGCTTCAGGGGTCGCTCCTTCAACGGCTAGTTGGTCTTCAGTCTGTTGGAGCCCTGAATTGGGAATGTTCGTCGCTGTTGCTTTTGATTCAACAGCTACTATGAAGAGCTATGATGGCATAACTTGGACATCTTCAGGAGCCGCCCCTTCGGCCTATTGGTATTCAGTCTGTTGGAGCCCTGAATTGGGAATGTTCGTCGCTGTAGCCTATAGTTTAACAGCTACTATGAAAAGCTATGATGGTATAAATTGGTTGCCTTCAGGGGCCGCCCCTTCGGCTGGTTGGACTTCAGTATGTTGGAGCCCTGAATTGGGAATGTTCGTGGCTGTAGCGGCTGGTTCAACAGGTTCAACAGCTACTATGAAAAGCTATGATGGAATAACTTGGACAGCTTCAGGAGCCGCTCCTTCGGCTGGTTGGTTTTCAGTCTGTTGGAGCCCTGAATTGGGAATGTTTGTTGCTATAGCTCAAAATTCAACAGCTACCATGCGATCACTTTCTTTAAAGGAATATTAAGCATGAGTTTTAGAAGTGTTTTAAAAGAAATAACCAAATTCATTGGACGTTACCCTTCTGATACTCTATCCCCATCACAGAATGCCACACGTATTTACATTAATAAAAAGAGTAACAAAGCGGCTTTTTCAAGGGTTAAAAACAAGGGATTGTTTGTGAGAACTTGGAAACTTTCAGGAGCCGCTCCTTCAGAGGATAATTGGCAATCAGTCTGTTGGAGCCCTGAATTAGGAATGTTCGTAGCTATAGCTCAAGGTTCAACAGCTACTATGAAGAGCTATGATGGTATAACTTGGACAGCTTCAGGAGCCGCTCCTTCAATGTCTAGTTGGTCTTCAGTCTGTTGGAGTGCTGAATTAGGAATGTTCGTGGCTGTTGCCTTTGGAGCGACATCCCCTATGAGAAGCACTGATGGCATAACTTGGACAATTTCTGGAACTACAACTCCTGTTAATGCCAATTGGCAAGCAGTATGTTGGAGCCCTGAATTGGGAATGTTCGTGGCAATAGCTCAAGGTTCAACAGCTACCATGAAGAGCTATGATGGTATAACTTGGACAGCTTCAGGGGGCGCTCCTTCACTGGTCTCTTGGACTTCGGTATGTTGGAGCCCTGAATTGGGAATGTTCGTCGCTGTTGCCTTTGGAGCAACACCCCCTATGAGAAGTAGTGATGGTATAACATGGACAATTTCTGGAACTACAACTCCTGTTAGTGCCTATTGGTCTTCAGTCTGTTGGAGCCCTGAATTGGGAATGTTCGTGGCAATAGCTCCAGGTTCAATAGCTACTATGAGAAGCACTGATGGCATAACTTGGACATCTTCAGGAGCCGCCCCTTCGGCCTATTGGTCTTCAGTCTGTTGGAGCCCTGAATTGGGAATGTTCGTGGCAATAGCTCCAGGTTCAATAGCTACTATGAGAAGCTATGATGGAATAACTTGGACAGCTTCAGGAGCCGCTCCTTCATCGGCTAATTGGACTTCAGTATGTTGGAGCCCTGAATTGGGGATGTTTGTAGTTATAGCAAATGGTTACACAGATACTATGCGATCACTTTCCTTAAAGGAATATTAATGAGTAATTTATTTCGTAGTTTAGGCACAAAATTAAAAAAGACCCTATTAACCATTAGTGATGTCAATGTACCCACTGCTGGTGCGGTTAAACGGTATGTAATTAAGAAAAATAATAAAGTGGCTTTTGCTAATATGAATAAAGCTGATAAACGGTTAATGGTCAGAAAATGGATAGCAACATTAAATAATATAGGTGGCTTAACTATTGATAGTCTTGGGTCTGTTTGTTGGTCTGCTGAACTTGGTATATTTGTTGGTGTGTGTAACCTCGCTATTTCTTTTACTTCTGGAGCTATCATTTCAAGAGATGGAATTACATGGAGTGCTACTGGAAACAATCTTCCTTATTCTTCTGCTATATGGGCTTCAGTATGTTGGAGTCCTGAACTAAGCAAGTTTGTTGTTGTTGGAAATTATGCAACAACTTCAGGGGCATTCACCTCTTCTGATGGAATTACATGGACTAACTCTGGCAATAATCTACCAATAAGCACAAGCTGGAGTTCCGTATGTTGGAGTCCTGAACTGAGTAAGTTTGTTGCTGTTGGCTATTATGGAACAACTTCAGGAGCATTCACTTCTTCTGATGGAACCACATGGACTAACTCTGGTAGTAATTTGCCAATAAATACAAGCTGGAGTTCCGTATGTTGGAGTGCTGAGTTGAGCAAGTTTGTTGCCGTTGGAAATTATGCAACAACTTCAGGGGCATTCACCTCTTCTGATGGAATTACATGGACTAACTCTGGCAGTAATTTGCATACAGGTATTTCATGGACTTCGGTATGTTGGAGTGCTGAACTAGGTATATTTGTGACCGTTGTGGCAAGTGGGAATACTTATGGAATTAATGGCACCGCAGTCTCGCCAGATGGGGTAACATGGACTACTACAGGTACTACCTTAGATTTAGATTCTGGTTATAGTTTTTTAATTTGGGTATCTGAATTAGGGTTTTTTGTTACCACTACTGGTCCAGCCGATATGGGACCTACTAAAATTTCATCTGATGGCTTGCATTGGAAAAACCCTTGCTATGATATAGGGGCAGTTAGAAACAAGAATGTGAGAGGCCCCATTTGTTGGTCTCCTGACCTTGGTACAATTTTTTTTGGTAGTAATGCGACCAACATTGGTTTTTTTGGGCATTCCCTTTCTTTAAAGGAATTTTAATTATGCATTTAAGACGATTTTTCGCTAGACGAGCTTTGAGAATTCAAGCTGGCATTTTAGCCACTAGTACGTGGGTTAATAGAACTGGATCACCCGGTCTTCCTGTAGGAAATTGGCATTCAGTTTGTTGGAGCCCTGAACTTAGTTTATTTGTGGCTGTTGCTGATGGTGGTTTAACTTATGCCTGTGCAACTTCTACTGATGGAATAAACTGGACCAATAGGACTGGAGGGTCAGGTCTTCCTTTAGGACTTTGGTATTCAATATGTTGGAGCCCTGAACTGGGAATGTTCGTGGCTGTTTCTAATAGTGGAACTTATTCCTGTGCAACTTCTCCTGATGGAATAAACTGGACCAATAGGACTGGTCTTCCTGTAGGAGTTTGGCAATCAGTATGTTGGAGCCCTGAACTTGGCATGTTTGTGGCTGTTTCTTATTCTGGAACTTATTCCTGTGCAACTTCTCCTGATGGAATAAACTGGACCAATAGGACTTCAGGTATTCCTGCAGGAGCTTGGACTTCAGTATGTTGGAGCCCTGAACTTGAAATGTTTGTGGTTGTTTCTAATAGTGGAACTTATTCCTGTGAAACTTCTCCTGATGGAATAAACTGGACCAATAGGACTGGATCACCCGGTATTCTTTTAGGATATTGGTATTCAATATGTTGGAGCCCTGAACTTGGCATGTTTGTGGCTGTTGCTGATGGTGGTTTAACTTATGCCTGTGCAACTTCTACTGATGGAATAAACTGGACCAATAGGACTGGATCACCCGGTCTTCCTGTAGGAGTTTGGGTTTCAGTTTGTTGGAGCCCTGAACTTAGTTTGTTTGTGGCTATTTCTTATTCTGGAACTTATTCCTGTGCAACTTCTCCTGATGGAATAAACTGGACCACTAGGGCAGGCCTTCCTATAGGAAATTGGTATTCAGTATGTTGGAGCCCTGAACTTGGAATGTTTGTGGCTGTTTCTTATACTGGAACTTATGCCTGTGAAACTTCCAGAATGTCGTAAAGGAAAAAATAGATGAATTATAGTGATTTTATAGATATGCGTGGCATCACCCTCCAAATGGGAATAGAGGCCACTAATTCATGGACTGAAAAGGCCATATATGCTAATAGAAATTGGTATTCAATTTGTTGGAGCCCTGAACTTGGAATTTTTGTGGCCGTAAATTATGCTTCTTCAGCGTGTGTTATGACCAGTCCTGATGGAATTAATTGGACTGAAAGAACTAGTGGAGTAGTTTCAAGAAATTGGGCTTCAATTTGTTGGAGCCCTGAACTTGGAATTTTCGTGGCTGTAAATTATGCTTCTTCAGCGTGTGTTATGATCAGCCCAGATGGGATAAATTGGACTGAAAGAACTAGTGGAGTAGTTTCAAGAAATTGGGCTTCAATTTGTTGGAGCCCTGAACTTGGAATTTTCGTGGCTGTAAATTATGCTTCTTCAGCGCGTGTTATGACCAGCCCAGATGGCATCAATTGGACTGAAAGGGCTATACCTGGTACTAATACGACTTGGATTTCAGTTTGTTGGAGCCCTGAACTTGGAATTTTTGTGGCCGTAAATGCTGGTTCTGGAGCTTTCGTAATTACCAGCCCAGATGGCATCAATTGGACTGAAAGGGCTATACCTAATAATAGAACTTGGTATTCAATTTGTTGGAGCCCTGAACTTGGAATTTTTGTGGCTGTAAATATTGGTTCTGCGGCTTGTGTGATGACCAGCCCAGATGGTACAACTTGGACTGAAAGGGCTATACCTAATAATAGGTATTGGTATTCAATTTGTTGGAGCCCTGAACTTGGAATTTTCGTGGCTGTAAATTATGCTTCTTCAGCGTGTGTTATGATCAGCCCAGATGGCATCACTTGGACTGAAAGAACTAGTGGAGTAGTTTCAAGAAATTGGATTTCAATTTGTTGGAGCCCTGAACTTGGGATTTTTGTCGCTGTAAATACTGGTTCTGCGGCTGTTGTTTTGGTCTCCAAGATGTAAAGGAAAAACCTATGAGAATTAATGAGTTTTATAAGTGTAGGGGAGCAAGTAGGCAGGCTGGAATTTTAGCCACTAATACGTGGGTTAATAGAACTGGATCACCCGGTCTTCCTGTAGGAAATTGGCGTTCAGTTTGTTGGAGCCCTGAACTTAGTTTATTTGTGGCTGTTGCTTATGGTGGAACTTATTCCTGTGAAACTTCTCCTGATGGAATAAACTGGACCACTAGGGCAGGTCTTCCTGTAGCAAATTGGTTTTCAGTATGTTGGAGCCCTGAACTTGGAATGTTTGTGGCTATTTCTTATTCTGGAACTTATGCCTGTGCAACTTCTCCTGATGGAATAAACTGGACCAATAGGACTGGTCTTCCTGTAGGAAATTGGGTTTCAGTTTGTTGGAGCCCTGAACTTGGAATGTTCGTGGCTGTTGCTTATGGTGGAACTTATTCCTGTGAAACTTCTCCTGATGGAATAAACTGGACCACTAGGGCAGGTCTTCCTGTAGCAAATTGGTTTTCAGTATGTTGGAGCCCTGAACTTGGAATGTTTGTGGCTGTTGCTTATGGTGGAACTTATGCCTGTGAAACTTCTCCTGATGGAATAAACTGGACCAGTAGGACTGGATCACCCGGTCTTCCTGTAGGAAATTGGGTTTCAGTTTGTTGGAGCCCTGAACTTGGAATGTTCGTGGCTGTTTCTTATACTGGAACTTATGCCTGTGAAACTTCCAGAATGGCATAGAAAACAAATCTCATATATAGATTATGAAAAAAAGAGTAGTAGTCCAGATGGAAGGCGGTTTAGGCAAACAAGTTGCACTAACCGCCTTAATTTCTTATTTTAAAGAAAATTATGAACAACTTATAGTCCTCTCATCTTACCCAGATGTTTTCATAAATAATCCAAACGTTTATAGAGCAATTTCTTACACCACACCTTACGCTTATGAAGAATATTTTAAAACCGCTGATGATATAGTTTATCCATGCGGTTATAGAGACACCAATTTCAGAAAAAGAAGAATTCATCTAATTGAAGCTGCTTGTAATTCAATCAATATATCATATAATAAGGAAATGAAACCAGAACTCTATTCCAATCTATCTGAGGAAACTCAAATCAATGAAATCAAAGAAAAGTTAGGCAATTACATAATCATTCAAGCTAATGGTGCTCCCAATGTAATGGCTCGAGATTATGATATCAATAAAATGGCCGAAGTAGTAAAAAATATAAAAGAACTTTATCCTGACTTGAGCATCATAAATTATTCACTCCCAGGTGCTACTGAAATAGCTGGAACAATCAAAATGAACTTTCCAACACCTATTTGGTTCGCTTTAGTACGAGAATGCGAAACCTTCATTGTAGTCGATAGTAGCCTGCAACATATGAGCGCAGCTTATAATAAAAAAGGCGTTGTTTTATGGGGCTCAACTAATCCAACATGCTTTGGATGGTCACATAATATCAATTTAACCGGTAAATGCCTTTACGCAGACACTCATTGCACTAGACCATATTTTGTACCAAGTGTAGATTTTAAAGGGAATGGAGAAATTTGGGTTTGTCCAACTAAAAATTGCATGAAGATAAAGTCAGAAGAAATATTTGAAGCTTTTAAAACAATAACAATTAATATTGATAGAAAGCCTAATTTTGATTTAACTCCATTTATTAGTTTAGAAACAAAAATGGGTGAAACTAAATGAAAAAAATATTTGTCGGGTTCCCGGTCCTCACAGGTCAAGTAGATGTTAGATTTATGGACGCTCTATTGAATACTATCAGAACTGGTTTAGAACTTGATCTTGACATTTCCCCATATTTTGTCACAGATGATGCTATAATACAAAGGGTAAGGAATGATATTTTCCATACAGCATATAAATCAGGAATACAAACTTGTATATTTTTGGATAGTGATATAGTATGGAAGCCAGAGGATTTATTCAAGCTTTTAAATGGGCCAATGGTGGTTGGTGCCACATATAGGAAGAAGGCTGATGAAGAAATTTATGTTGGCATTGATAAAAAATCAATTATTGCTGATAAATATATAGAGACATATAACATGGGCATGGGTTTTGTAAAGATTGAACGTGAAGCATTGGCTATAATTTATGAAAATTCTCCAAAGTATTATGATGTGAAGGATAATGAAATAAAACGAGCTATTTTTCAAGTTGAGTTTGATGAACAAAATGGGATGATCAGCGAGGATGTTCATATGTTTAAAAAAATGAAAAGGTTTGGAATTAAAGTATATTGTGATACTACTATAGATTTAGGACATATAGGAAGGAAAATTTATCAAAGCAATTTGAAGGAGTATTTTAAATGATTAGTGAACTTGTTCTTGGGAGTGGTCCTAAACCACAAAAATTTATATTTACTCCAAATTCTAAATCAGCTACTTTTGAAAATCCTACTACCGTTGATATTAATCCATCACATTATCCTGATGTAGTTTGGGATCTTAATAATTTACCATGGCCATTTGAGGATAATAGTTTTGATGAAATTCATGCTTATAATGTACTTGAGCATTTAGGGCAACAAGGTGATTACAAATCATTTTTTGCACATTTTGACGAGATGCATAGAATTTTAAAACCTGGTGGTTATATAGCTGGAATTTCTGTAGATTTTGACACAGTTCATCTTTGGGCTGATCCTGGACATACTAGAGCAATTACTAGATTAATGTTACAGAACTTTCTGAGTAGGGAACAATATGAATTACAAGCTGGTAAAACAGCTATGACAGATTATAGATTTTGTTATAAGGGTGATTTTGAGTACATGCCTTTAGAAGGTGATGTGATAGGGGATAGGGAGCATCATGCTGATAGCTTTGCTTTTTTATTGAAGGTGTTTAAACCAATTAGATTTTAAAAGCAAAGATAAATGTATGTTTGCAATCACAGATGAAGTAGGGTTAACTAATAATCTTATAGCATATTGGAATTTAGATAATACATTACCTCTATACCCTGATAACACTTCTACATTCTATAAACGTTATGATACTTATGCTGATTGGGCGGGCACAGGAGATATTTCTGCTGCCAACGCTTTTTCAGTACTTTCTCGGGACTATTTAAATCCAGATTTATTAGGTGAAATAATAATAACACAAACGTTAAGCAGTCTCGCTAGTAAAGTTGGAGTTACATTTACATTGACTATTCCAACTGGTGTTACTAATATCAATTTTTCAGCTTATGGATTTGATGATAATATTTATATTGATGCGGTAACTTCATCTGGCACTATAACAAAATTAATTGGAAAATTTGATACCAATTGGGCAGATGGTGTAGTTGGAAGCATTGCATCATTTTCATGGAAAAATTTCAGTATTTGTCTTGGCAATTATAGTATTTCATCGATTACAATTTATACAAACGCTCCAATTTCAACAACTACCGCTTATGATTTTTTCAAAATAGATTGGTTGACCGTTAGTTCTAATTCGCAATATTTTAATAATAATTTTATTACAAATGGTGGATGGACTGGAGGCGCAACCTACACTGGTGGTATATTAACCCAACCATCTGGTATAACTTTGTCTCAAACATTCACAGGTAAACGTTTAGACGGAATGCGTTTCAGGGCTGCAGTAGCTATAACTTCTGGATCTAATCCAATACTTGCAATTACAAGCGGAGGAGTTTCTCAAAATGCTGTTTTGACTACTGATGGTTTAATAAATATCGTTGAGGTTATTTTACCAACCATTGTTTCAACTTCAGCGGATACAACAATAACATTGACTTCAGTTGGAAACGTTTTAGCATATTCATTCATATACATTGGACTTGGAAACTATTTTACATCACAGCCCGATAGTAGTGTGGCAAGTCAAGCTTTATATTCGGTTGGAGTAAAACCGGTAGTTGGAATTTATGGCAATGCTTATAGTTTTTATAAATCATTTGCTTATACAAATTTCAATTTAAATTTTAATTATTCAACATCCTTGACAATTGGTTTCTTAATGTATATCGACACCTTACCAACTTTAAATGCAACAATGTTAACAACCATTCCAACAACTACTGGTGTTAAAATATCCGTAGGCTTAACTGTTGTAAATGGTGATACTTATTTATCATTTTCCTACATTGATGTACTTTTAGCAACTAAAATTTTAGTAGGTAAAACAATAGTAACACCTAATGCTTGGCATTATGTTACTATGACACATTCCGGGACTGCAGCCACAATTTATTTGGATGGAGTTCCTGATCCGTCTTTTATTTCATCATTGAACATGCCATCCACTAATCAATCCACTTTACTTTTAGGCGGAAGTGATACTTGTGGCACAAACTATTTTGCTGGTAAAATACAAGAAATTCGTGTGTATTCCTATGCTGCAGTAGCTGCTGATATTTTAGCTCAATATAACTATTTCAAAACATTTATAAGTGTTACTATTTCTAATTATGCAGCAACCGCTGAAACAGGATTATTCGCTAATTATTCTTGTTTGGGCTTTTTACCAGATCCTCCAGATGAACTTAATAAGTTCTATTTCGATTGTTTAAGTTATCCTTATAATCTAACTAATGTTAATTTGTTGAATTCAACATTTAAGATAAACAATGGAACAAGTGTTACTTATTTTTCTCAAGGGGATACAACTGTTGGGTTCAGTGTTCCAGTTAACATAGCGGCTGGAAACAATTATTTTAGAATAAATGTAGCTGGTTATACCACTAGTAGTACCACTTTATATGCTGATATCACTCGAAATGGAATTGTGACAACTGTTTTATTGACTAATTCCATGACTATTAATTCTTCAACATTTGAATATATTAGTTATTTATCGCCTATATCAACAGTATTTGGGTCTACAGTGTTTTCTAACACAACTTATTTTGTTAATACTAATAGTTACATTGGTAAATATGCGATCAGTAATATAAAAATTTATATGAATTCAGCTTTTCAAGGAGATGGATTTACAGTTAATTGGATTTATTATGGTACAGGTACTGACACTGCTACTTTAAGTGATATTTCTGGAAATAATAACAACACTACTTCATTGGTTGAAGTGTTCAATGATGCAATTGCAGGGTTGAATTTGACTGGTTATAGCAGTATATTTTTACCACCGGTTGCTTTTGCTGGAACATTGGCAGCTATTCCTGTTGGTGGATTTAGTATTTCATTTTGGATTGCCACTGCATCATCTAAAAATCAAATTGTTTACACTAAAAAAATGCCTCCTGAATACTCAATAAACACTTTATCGATAGCTATCAATGATGGGAATGTAATAGTTGGATATTCTAAAACATTTACTATACCTGGATTTATTTCAACTATTACTTCGCCTGTTATTTTGGGAGCGTTTAATCAAATAGTGGTTACTTATGTCAATAGTGTATTTTATATTTATGTGAATGGTAATCAAATAATTTCACAGGCGGATGTATTTAAGGATGGATATTCGATATCAGCTTTTGGGTCTGGTCATCCTTATGAAACATTATTTTTTGGGTCTATTACATTTAGTCCTACAACTTTTTTTGGTATGACTAACTACATGAATAATTCTATGAATGTCACTCCTACATTATTTAGTTATGCGACAATGTTTTCTTCCTCCAGTTTTTTTGGAGTTAGTTACTCTAATATCAATGTTGGAAAATTTGCTTCAACAGTTTTTTCTACTACTACAGTATTTTCTGGTGCGGTTTTTTTTGGAAAAGTTGCAACCAATGAAATTTCATTTAGATCTGCCACAGTTTTTGGGTTGGTAAATTTTGGGCCTACAACAGTATCTTCTTCAACAGCTGGCATTGATGGAGTCTTAAATAAGATGCGAATTTATTCACGAGGGCTTACAGCAGGTGAAGTTAAGTATTTAAATACGAACAATATGTGAACTACTGCGAAACTAAAGATTTTGCAGCTTCCCGTTTCATTGAACCAACTTGCTTACTCCCAGTGTAAGTATAGGTTGTATTCTCGGCGGGCTTAAATTCGGGCTGTACCAGCCCTACTAA
>Ga0209083_1001420_pt1 | contig 27419 bp, 19 predicted proteins | sample AM7aDNAmetaG_FD_184132 | JGI IMG/M metagenome (GOLD analysis project Ga0209083, IMG submission 184132) | Freshwater microbial communities from Finland to study Microbial Dark Matter (Phase II) - AM7a DNA metaG (SPAdes) (version 3) | ecosystem: Environmental > Aquatic > Freshwater > Lake ...
GGCGATTGCCGGGGTGGGCCGGCCGCTTCGGCTGCGCCTCAGCGACCGGCCCACCCCGGCAATCGCCCAGACAACCATGACATTCCTATCTGAGCTTAAACCATGACATTTCTACTTCTTGACAACACGCTCGGGAATGGCCGGGATCACCGGTGAAGCCCCTCACCTCACGCCTCGCGCAGGAACCACGGAACGGCCGTCAGGGCGGAGCAGACTGCCAGCATGACGATCAGGTTCGAGATGAAATAGGGCACGACCATCAGGATAAGCCCCACGACGATTGGAACCGGCCGGAATGCCTTCCGGCCGTACATGAGCATCCCCATGCCAATAAGGCCGAAAAACAGCGAGGCCATGAGTGTGCTGGTATCCATTGTCGTTATCAGACGATTGGAGGGGCACGAGATTGTATGCCCGGTTGGCGTGGCGCGCTGAAGCAATACCCAACAGCGCACTGCCAGACTTGCCCCATCGTTGGTACCTGCCAACAATCGAGCTAAGGTCATGGTGCTGCAACAGTCTCCCGACAACTCGACCATTGCAGGTGTAAGCCTCGACGTAACCGGGGCTTACCGCACATTCGATGGCAATGTCAAAGCCGTTGAAGATGTCTCGTTTTCCGTCCCGCCAGGGCAGTTTCTATCCCTTCTGGGCCCATCAGGCTGCGGCAAATCGACGCTCCTGCGCCTGATCGCGGGGCTTGACCACCTCACGGCCGGTTCCATCCAGGTTGCCGGCCGGCCATCGGCCGACCTTCCCAAACGCTCTGGTATCGCCTTCGTGTTTCAGGATGCCCATCTGCTGCCGTGGCGCAACGTGCTGCGCAATGTGGAACTACCGCTGGAACTGCTGGGCATCGGCCGGCCGCAGCGCCGCGAGCTTGCCCGGCAGGCCATCGAAGAGGTCGGCCTGAGCGATGCAATCACTCGCTATCCCTTGCAGCTTTCCGGAGGGATGCGGATGCGCGTCTCGCTCGCCCGGGCCCTGGTCACCCGCCCTCGTTTGCTTCTGCTGGATGAGCCCTTTGCCGCGTTGGATGAAATGACCCGCCATCGCCTCGATGAGCAACTGCTGGGGCTTTGGCAGAACTCCGGCATGACTGTCGTGTTTGTCACCCACTCGATTCTTGAAGCTGCGTTCCTTTCCCAGCGTGCGATTGTCTTCTCCCGCCGGCCGGCCAGGGTCATCGCTGACATTCCCATCAACCTTGGCCGCGATCGCGCCGCGGAGTTGCGCACCGATCCGCGCCTGCTGCATGTCATGCAGGAGATACAGCATGCGTTGCGGGCGGGAGGCGGCGAGGAAGGGGATGAACATGCCTAGTCCTGGCTCACGGGCGATCCAGGCTGCCTGGCCGCCCATCATGATGTTCCTGCTGCTGGCGATCAGCGCGGAGATGATCATTCGTGCGATGAAGGTGCCGGCGTTTCTCCTGCCGGCGCCTTCGGCCGTCCTGCGGACGATGTGGGTCGATTCAGGCGAATTGCTGGCCAATCTCGCGACAACGGCATGGGCTGCCGTCGTCGGCTTTGGTGCTGCTGTGGTGCTGGGCATCCTCTTTGCCATCCTGCTGTCCACCTCGCGTTTCGTGCAGCGCGCCCTTTACCCCTACATGGTGTTCTTCCAGACTGTCCCGGTGGTGGCGATCGCGCCGCTGCTGGTGATCTGGATCGAGCCGGGCCTGAAATCGGTGACGATCTGCGCCCTGGTCGTCGCCATCTTCCCGATGATCGCGAACACGCTTACCGGCCTGCTATCGGCCGACCCGGCCCTGCGCGACATGTTCACCCTCTACGGCGCTGGCTGGTGGGCCAGCCTCATAAAGCTGCGCCTCCCCTCGGCCATGCCCAACATCGTCACCGGCATGCGCATCGCCGCCGGGCTCGCCGTCATCGGCACCATCGTCGGCGAGTTCGTCGCCGGTGAACTGCAGGGCAACGCCGGCCTGGGTGTCGAACTGCTGGTAGCGCAGAAGGTTGGCCGCACCGATCTTGTCTTCGCCGCGATCCTCGTCGCATCCCTACTGGGCCTGAGTCTCTTCGGCCTGGTGAACCTCACCGGCCATCTCCTCCTCCGCCGCTGGCACGCGTCGGAGCGAGGGTAGGTGTCATCACACGGTCCACTGCTTGGGATCCAGTGCCACTGCCCGCCCGGTGACAATCGAGCGACGCGCAGCTTGAGCCAGCGCTACCGCGCGGACTCCATCCGTCGCCGTCGCGTTGCGCGGTGCCCGCTTCTCCAGGATCGATAGCGCCATCTCGTCCAGCGCGCCCGCCCATCCCTTGTTCTCGACATATCCCCGGGCATTGGCGACGACCTGCTCGCGCGTCAGCTTGCCCGCCAGGTAGTCATCGTACGCCGCCGTCGATTCGCGTAAAATCTCGCGCAGGCAATCCAACCCGCCTTCCTCGCCAAACGCCTGAACATAGTCCAGTGTCTTGGATTTGTCCGAGATCCGGCCGGGGAAACGCTTCACCAGCGGCGCACCGGGAATGTGGTAGTAATGCGTCTCAACGAAGGCGTCGACTTCGATCGCCTGGCTCTCCCAGACGATTTCCAGATGCTCCTTGGGAATCGGCCCGGACTGGCCGGCCGACAGGATCGTGGCGATGGACTGGTCGGCATAGGAAAGCGTGAGGATCGTGTTGTTATGGAAGGTGCTCTGATTGGCGTAGATGCGCGTCGGCTCAGCGCCTGTGATCAGGCTCAGGATATCGAAGATGTGCACCAGTTCATGGAGGATGCGGTCATCGTCAGCACGCTGCCAACGCTCGAAGTCCGAGATACGGTAATAGATGGTCAAGCCGGTCTTGCGCGACTTGAGATACGGCAGCAGGTCAACATAGGCAGGTGCAAAGCGGCGGTTAAAGCCCGTGGTGAGCCGTCGGCCGGTCTGCTTGACGACTCTGGCAATCTGCTTGCACTCGCTGAGTGTCACACCCATGGGCTTCTCCACATAGACATCCTTGCCAGCCTTCAGAGCCTCGATCGCCAGGGCAGCATGCTTGTCCGCCTGCATCGCGATGACGACCAGTTGCACCTCCGGGTCGGCCAGCATTTCGCGGTAGTTGGCCGTCGTCTTGATCGGCGGATACTGCTTCGCCACCGCCATCATCTTGGGCACATCGATATCACACAGCGTGTGAATCCGGCAGACCGCGCTGCGATGCGCATTGGCGATATGCTGGTTGGTCATCAACTGCCCACAACCGATGAATCCGACGTTACATTTGTTGTTTGTATCCACGTTCGTTCTCTCTTTTTCCTGTAGAATGATCAGACGATACAAGAGGAGAATCTAATGAAAGCATCGAAAACTGCCAGACCACGCCCCCGCCCGCAAACCAAGCCGACCCATGAACCAACTCTTGTGCTTCCATCGATAGCGTGGGTTGGCCGCAGCGGCTGGGGAGGCCTGCCGCCGCTGACCGATGGCGCGGGTGCTAATATCTGGCTGCTGCGCGGTACGGAGTTCGATGTCCTGATCGATTGCGGATCTGAATCCGGTAATCCGCTGCGGCTCAATCGCCGTCTTCGCGCTGTCGGCAGTGCCCGGCATCGTATCGGCGAGATCTGGCTGACGCATTCGCATACGGACCACTCCGGCGGAGCTCTGCGCTGGCAAGAACGTTATCCGCGCCTCCGCTGCCGTCTTGCCGAGATCGGCTGCGACTTTCTCCAGCGGGGCGACCTGCGGCTCACAGGTGTGGCGATGGATCCACACAGCCGATTCATTCCCCCGCGCCGGCCCATCCCCGTTCGCGAGGGGGAAGTGTTGCTGTGCCCACCGTGGAAACTCACGGTCGTGGCGCTGCCGGGTCACGCGCCCGACTGTGTCGGCTATCGCGGCGAAGTCGACGGCTGGGATGTCATGTTCACCGGCGATGCCATCATCGGCGACCAGGGGAAAGTGCGAGGCAATGTAGGGTGGCTGGACGGCCTGTGGCTCTCTGATGCCCCGCTGTACGAACGCATGCTGGCGGCCGCTACCCGCCACCCGCCGGAAGTCATGCTGCCGGGCCATGGCGTGCCACATGCCGGCGCAACGGTCCGCCGCTCGCTGCGCAACTGCCTGTGGCGGCTGAAACAGGTCAACGCGATCCCCAGCGCGCCCTCGATGTTCCCGTTCTACCGCAACACGTGACCTTACGTGTTGTGGGCGATGATGAACCTGGCCGCCTGGATGACCGCCTTCGCCTCCGGCGACGGGTCCGGCGAATGAACATGCTGGGTGTTGGCCACCTCGTCAAAGCAGTGCGGGCGGCCCTGTATGGTCACAAACTCATGCTCCACGCCCGCAGCATTCAGCGCATCTGCCATATCAGCCGACAACTGGTAGGGCACGTCGGTGTCGGCCGTGCCATGCAGTAGAATCGTCGGCGGGAAATCCTTCGTCACGTTTCGCACCGGACAGTAGGGAGTAAACGCCTCGGGGTTCTTATGCAGATCGATCCCACTCACTTCCAGCGGCCAGATCCCATTCTGGCGGCAATACAGGTAGAACGCCGATCGCCGTTTGTCACCGTGGTCGGCCGACAGGGGCGCACCGCGCACGGCTGCATAGGCCTCATCTTTCGTCACCGCCGGGCTCTGACAATAGAAGGGGTCCGGTCTGCTGTACCACGGTCCGACGATATCGCCGTAGCCATAGAACGAAGCGATGACCCGCGGCCGCGGCGTCACATGAACGCCTGTCATCAGCGCTAGGTACCCGCCGCCGGAATGCCCGACCACGGCCGTGCAATCCGGATCCATGCCGTACCGACTCTTGCCTTCCGATCGGATCCATCGGAATGCATCGCACACATCCTCGACAATGTCCGGCAGTCTCGTCTCCGGCGCCAATCGGTAGTCAATGGAGATCTGCGCGTAGCCCGCGTCGCGGAGCAAGCTGCGCAGCGCAGGCCTCATCCATCCCCGATTCCCCATGATCAGTGCACCGCCGTGAATCCATACCAGCACCGGAGCTGGCCCCTTGCCCTCGGCGGGGTAAACATCCGCTTTGATCTCCAGCCCATTGACGTTCTTGTAGGTAATCGTTTCCATGATTATGTGTGTCTCGCATCGGAGTATACCGATGCCATGGTATGATGCATCTGGATCACATGGAGGTATCAGCTCATGCAGAACTGGCTAATCGCGTGCGTCGCAGTATTGCTTTCGGCGTCGTGTCTGGCGGCTGAGGCGCCGAGTACGGGCGTCGCTACGCCAGAGCCCAAGGCGCAGCCAAAACCCACTGGAGCCGATGGGGTTCGGTTGTGGCAGTATGTTCAGGGCGATACGCCGCAGTTCTTCGACTACGGTCTGAAAATCGTCCCGCCGTGGCTGGAAGGCGGACACCTGCTGATCAACTTCCCCGAGCACCTCGAATACATGCCCGGCACCATGGGCATCCTGCGCTACGGCGACAAGGACCCCAAAGGACGCTGGATTGTCTCGGAGGATGGCATGACTGCCGCGCTCGATGCGCCAAGCGTCACCGCGCCGGGCGTCACTGTCGAGGGCCGTGCCAAGGTCGTGTCGAAAAATCGCATCGAAGTCACGATGACGATCACCAATGGCTCGCAGCGGATCCTCGGTGCCATCCGCCCACTCTACTGCCACCAGTACCGCACCCTCGCCGGATTTCCCCAGTGGGTGGGAAACTTCGATCACACATTTGTCCTCCGCGATGGCAAGCTCACGCCTATGTCCGAAGTCAAGACGCAGAAGGACAGCGACGTGAAGGCCGGCGCGGTGAAGGGGAGTCCCGAGAAGGAAGAAAACCCATTTGTGACCGAGCGAGGCGGCTTGATCGAGGATGGCGTCGACGCCGCGATCGTGGTGATCACGAGTCTCGACGGCAAGCGCGCGATGATCCTCGGCTGGACTCCCGGCAAGAATGCCTTCAGCAACCGCGCGATCCCCTGCGTCCATGCGGACCCGTACTACGGAGACATCAAGCCGGGCGAATCAAAGATGGCCCGCGAGGTCATCCTCTTTACCGAAGATGATCCGGCCAAGTCTGTCGCCGCTCTGGTCGCTGAAGGCGTCGGCAAGCCCGGGAAGCCCGAGTAAGAACGCTCACTGCTTGAGCATCTGCATGATGAGCGCGGCGAGCTCCTGCCGTTCCTGCCGGTAGTCTGTGCCTTTCCAAGCGGCATCCTTCTGGCTCCAGGTCTGGCCCCAGCCGCTGCCGCGTATGCCGACGCCCTGGAAATAGGCCTTGGCATCGGGGCCGATCTTCTGTTTCAACTCATCGAGGTGTTTCTGTGCCGCGATGGCCGCCGACGTGCCAGCATTTTCCTTGATGAGTCGCTGCACGGTGATGAGCCACCGATAGTCCTCGATCCCTTCACGGGCGCCTTCCAGCACCACACTTGGGTTTAGCGTCGGCCACGGACCCGATCCGGGCTGACAGTAGCTTCCCCATTCGCCCGAATGCCCATCAAACGGCTGGTATGGATTACCCCAGGAGCATTTCCAAGGGTTGTGGACGCTCCCCTTGGCACCCAGACGCCAAAGCAGGATGCCGCTTTCGAATCGATTCAGCCCCGCCTCCTGCTGCAGGTCCTCCCAGGCATTGATCCAATTGAACTCGACCTCGTACCCCTGTTTGCGGAGGTCCTCAGCCGTCGTTTCATTCAGCTTGTCAAGGTCATAGATGTAAGCACGCTTGCGATACTCAACCTTGTGGGCAGGGGGCGGAGGCCAGACTTCCTTGGGATAGACCTTCTTCATCTCTTCTTCCGCCAGCACAACCTTTAACCCCTGCGTCACCTCGTCGGTCATGTCTTTGTCCGGCCGCCACTGATACAGCGTGTTGAATCCGTACCGCTTCAGCAAGCCAAATTCCGCTTTGAGCAGGTCCTTCTGAAGCTTCTCGCACTCGGCAAGCTGGGTATCCATTTCCGTCTTTGCCTGAGTCGTGGCGCGGGTCCGCCAGGAAATGTGAAAGCGCCACCCGGCCGTGAACGGCTGCTGGTACCACCACCCCTCGATTCCGGTATACATCGCCAGCTCCACATCTGCCGGAACCGAATCGAGTTTGAAAGGCAGCACATCCAGCGTCAGGGGCACCTGCACAGGAGCCGCGCCCTTGGCGGTGATCGTCGCTGTGGCGAGATATCGCCCCGGCGCGGCATCGGCCGGGACATCCACATTCACCCAGAACCGTCGGCTACTGCCCGCCGCAACGGCAACCTTGTCTCGCTTTACGAGATACCACGGCATCACCACATATCGCCAATCGCCGTGGCTTTGCTGGCCGCTCATGCGATACATGCAGTTGACGATGCGCGTGTCGATGCGCTCGGCCGGGATTCTCACATTTCCCGGCCCGACGAAATCCCCGACCCGCAGAGTCACATCTTCCAGTTTCCTTAAGGCGTGAACCGCCGGCGCAAATGTCGCGATCTCGCCTTGCGCCGAGGCGTTGAGGAAGGGTGCCCCGCACTCCTGCGGGGCCGGAACGCTGTCTGGATAGACCTCATCGAGCGGATCGCGGGCAAAGATGATGAGCCCCCGTCCCTGTTCATCGACCGATGGTTTCAGGTCGGCCGTCTTCTGCCGCTGCACCTCGGGTGCTAGGTACTCCTCGTGTAGGCCTGGCACGTGCATGCCCTGCGCCATCTTCCGCGGGATAAAGCTGTAGCTCACATCGTTGTAACGGTGGGTGATGTCCCGCCATAGAGCCGCTATCTCCGGCTCGATGACATCGGCTTTCTCGATCGAGTAGATGAGCATGAAGCTGAGCAGGGCCTGATTCACCGGGTCGGTGTTGAACTCCAGCTTGAGCTGCCCGCCGGTAACGTCGACATCGCATTCCAGCGGATAGACGTCCGAGCCAACGTACTTGCGGAACTTGTCTTCGCCCGGCTCGTAATCGGTCTGGTCCAGACCATAGTAGCAGCGTGCAAATTCGGCAGGAGTCTTTGCCGCCCGTCGCTTCAGCACGGGCTTGCCATTGGCGATGACGGTCAGGTCATATCGGCACCCGTGCAGGCTGTACCACCCCAAGACGGCCCCTTCAACGAAATGCACGCGATAGCGCCCGTCGGGCAAGTCGACCAGAAACGGCGTGTTGATCTGGCACACGTAGTCGCGGAGCAACTCGGGGTGCGGCTGCCGGCCAGAAGACTGTTGCGTGACCATGTTGTTCGAGTACTCGAATAGCACCTTGTTGGGATTCTCCCAACCGTACCCGCGGTCTTTCGTATAGGCCGTCGTGCTGTCCACGTTGCGGAAGTACGGCCGGCAGTAGGGCTCCCAGCCGAAGTCGAAGCACTTCGCCTGCTTGATCAGGTTTTCCCCGATGCCCGGGCCGATCCAGCGGAAGTTGTCGAAGTAAAGCACGACCTCCTTGTCACTCTTGTCTGCCAAACCAAACGTCGTCGTGTGCAGGACCGAAGTGGCGCGATAGAGATTCGCGATCAGGTCGGCCGTCTTGAGCACCACCTCGTTCTTCCCGGACGTGAGCGGCACGTCAAACTCAGTGCCCGCCTGAGATGGTTGGTCACCGACGCTGACCCGCAACGTTACAGGTTCGCCGGGATTGAACACATCCACCCGCATCTCATCGTTAAACAAGACGCGGGCGCTGAGCGCCGCCTTGCGTTCATCCTCGGGCGATCCCCAGCCATCGGTGCCTTCCTTGTATCGCAACGTGCATTGCGGGTGCCCGGGCTTAAGAAAAGTCACCTTGATGCAGCTCTTCCCCTCAGTGGCGTTCTCGGTCGAGACCTCAGTCTTGAGGTAATCCTGGCCGAACATCCAGTTGGCCTTGGTACTGTCCCAATCCTCAAACGAATCGATGATCGTCGTCGATGGAACCAGCCTGGCGGCGGGGAAACCCTTCTCCAGGAATCGGTTGGCAGAGTCAAGAACAGACAATTCCCGCGGCGAAGACTCGGCGGCGACTGCAGGAGCAATCATCACCGCGCAGATGCAGATCCAGACGTACCACATAATTCACCGGCTCTCGGCCATATCAACCTGGATCAGCGCGGATTCCATCGGCTTGAGGGCATATGGCATTCCCTCAAGCTTCAGTTGATTGGCGGGAATCGTGCGCACTGTCTTGTCGCCTCGCGGCCGCACCGCTAGCGCCTTGTCGCTGCCGGCGATCGCCGGGTCCATCAGCAACCCGGCATCAAACTTCGCTTTGCCTTGTGCCTCGCCATCGCCCAGGTTCACCAGGTACACCAGTGCCTCACCCTGGCGATACCAGATTGCCCCAAACACGTCTTTCTGGTCAGTTGTCACCGCCTGATCCGATGCTCGGGCAAATCGGTATTGTGTAAAATCTACTCCGCCAAACAAGCGGAATTCTCGGGTCAATCCCTTGGGCTCCTGATCCATCGGGCTGGCAAGCTGCATCGAGTAGGGCACTGTCGGATGCCCCTGCAACAGCGACAGCATCGCGCAGCGCTGCTCCTCTTTATCCCTGCCCCAGCCGCAGATGTGTCTTGGGGCAATCGGCATAAACGTGCATTGCACCGGGAAACTCAGCGGGCTCCTGATGCTCCGCCCCATACTGCTCAGGTCTTCAAAGATCAGCGAGATGTCCGCCATATTCTCCACGACCACCTGTGGCAACCCCGACAGATGCGTCATAATGATCCCATCAGGTCCCACGCGCTTGCGACACCAGAACATAAAGTCCAGGAAGGCATCCTGATCGACATGCGTAGCGCCGCCCATGTGATCGGGATTGCGGCACGGATGCGGCGTGCACCAGTCGAAGTACAGCCCATCCCACGGCAGATCGCTCAGGATGGTTTCGATCGACTTCTTCCGGAAATCCAGCCACCCGCTCTCCAGGCACATCAACTGCCCGAATTCGCCGCTGCCGGCCCACGTGTGCAGTTCCTTGAAGTTCGAAGAAATCTGCTTGCCCCACGCCTCATGGTTCGCGGCATATTCCGGGGCATCGGGATGGAGTTCCTTCACCGAGATATACGGGATGATCTTCATCCCCAGGCGATGCGTGGTGTTGATCACCCGCTTCAACTCCGCCATTCCCGCCGCGTCGTAGGGTGGATACACGCCATCGTGCCAGAACGGCGCGTTCGCGGCGTAGTCGTTATGGAAGCGGATCAACTTGATCCCGCTCTTGGCGATCGTTTCAAGCTGCTGGTCGCTCAACCACCGGCTGTTGGCGCTGCACTGCATGTAAGGCGACCCTGTCGTCGCGCGATCCTTGATGAACGGCAGGGCGATGTAATAGCGCAGCTTATAGTTTCCCTCAATGTGTATCGGGTTGCGTCGATACGCGATGCAGTAGGGGGCCAACGTGATCAGCGTGTTTTCGGGATTATCCCAGTCGCGATCGATGCCGTAATACCCCAGTGCCTGGTCGGCCACAAGACTCTTCTCCCACTTGGACAGGTCGCTCCCCGGCATGAACTCCAGACCCTCGCCGCCTTTTTCAAATACCACCATGTGCAGCGGCACCCGCCCGTTCATATACGTGCTTCTAGACGTCCCAAGGCTCAGCCACTTGCCCGCGGTCGTCCCGTCAGGCATCGTCCCCGCATCCGGGTTATCGCGCACCAGCGCATCGGTCATCCCCTTGCGCAGGACGATGTTGGCAGCAATCACCTCCACAACATCGTTGCGCGGCTGGTCGCACAAGATCTCCAGTTCGCATGCCACCAGGCCCCACTGGCGATACTCGTATCTTCTGCGAAAACGGACCGGCAGTTTCTGCGGCATGTTTGCCCCTGCCGCCGGCGCCTTGGCAAGCTGGTATTGGCCCTCAACGGTCACAACCGGGCCTTCAGGCCCATCCTCTACCTTCACCTTCGGTTCACGGTCGTTGTTTTCAGCATAAAAGTATTGCCCGGCGCCGCCCTCACCCTTTGAGCGCGGATCCTGGCAACGAATCCGCCCGACTACCTGGCCTCCCAACAGATTCTTCCCGCTCCCGTATTTGAACGTGATCGAATCCCAGGACCCGCCGGCCTGCAGATTGTGGCGAACCGTCCAGTAGGGCGACTCCACCAGAAGATAATTGCCGCTGGTACGGACCTTGGGCGCTGTGGATGTGCCCTTTATGTCAGACGACGCCCCATCCGCTGCGAGGCACGGCCTGCTCGCCAGATAACCAACGAGTATCACCGCCGCAAAGGCGCAGAAGAGTCTTCGAGTCATATGTGGCACCAATTCCCAGTAGCATCAGGGCTAAGCCTTGATCGGCACAAGCTTCATCGCGTTTTTACAGAGGATCCCCGAGAGCAATTCTTCCGAGAGATTCAGACTGCGCAGGTGATCCAGCATGCGGGTATCCCAGTAGTCTGTGCCATAGAGGATGCGATCGGCAAACTGTGTCATGAACTGCTTTGTAAAGTTCAGGTCCCGCGACATGGCCCGCAACCCGGAATTCGCCGACAGGTCCGCATAAAGGTTCTTGTACTTTTCCATCAGCCGCACAACCCCGCCGCCAGGAACGATCGGGCCTTCAGGATACGCCGATTCGTACGTGCCCTTATCCTTGGAAATGTGTGCCCACCATCCCGGGCCATGTCCGATGAATTTGGTATTCGGGCACTTCTGTAGCGTCCTCTCCACCGCGTCGATATCGCCCAGGTACCACTGCTCCAGCACGCCATTTACAACTCGCGGCAATTCCAGATGGAACAGCACGGGCATCCCCAGTTCGCCGGCCAGGCGGAAGCCCTGGATCAGTTCCGGTGTGTCCATGATCACCTTGAGTTTCACCTCACCCAGCACTCTGGCGCCCTGGCGGTGGTATTCGCGGATCAAATCCAGCACGCGCTCGCGCCGCAAGTCCGGCGCTGCCCCGATGATGAATCTTCCCGGATAGGCGGCCGCCGCCGCAAACGATGATCCAACGGAGATATGCTGATAACCAGGTTCCAGCGCCCCATCGATCGATTCCCAACTTAGCGCCCAGGCGACATCCACGCCCGTCGCATCCATATATGCCACGAGATCACGCACATTCCGGCCGTGCCACACGGGGTGTTGATGCACATCAATAATCTTCATTTCAGATACGCTTTCTCGACCTTCGCGAAGGCCATCGCCATCGCGTCGATCGTGTTTTCGTCAAGGTCCTCATGGAACGAGCAGATCATGTGGTTCGCCAGGGCGGCCGCCGCGTTGGGACAGCATCCCTCATACTCGACCTTGCGCACGCCCGGCAGCGTCCAGGGCAGGCCCGACTGTCCAAACGTCTGCCTCTGCGCGAACCACGTCTGCTTATGAATCAGCGAGGTATACGTTGCCGCGGCCGGCACACCCTCGGCCCCGAGCACCTTGGCCACCTGCGCCTTGTCTACGCGCAAACGATCCAGATATACGCGGATGCGAAGGAACCAGTATGCCCCTTTGCCGTCGGTCGGTATGACGCCGATCGAGAACGCTTTATTTGCGCTCATCTGCCGCGCAAGACGGGCCGCAAGCTGCTGCCGCCGCGCCACAAATCCGTCCAGCCGCTTGAGTTGCACGCGCCCGACCACGGCCTCCAGGTCCGTCATCCGGTAGTTGGTTCCCAAGAACAGATTGTCCCGCCGCTCATCCAGCGTCTTGCCCCGGTCGGCAAACCGCCTTGCCCGCTGGTAAAGGTCGGCGTCATCGCTGCAGACCATGCCGCCTTGTCCGCCGCTGGTGTGGTGCTTCCCGCTCATCATGCTCCATGCCGAGAGCGTCCCGAACGATCCCACTCGCCGGCCGCGCCAGGTTGCCCCATGCGACTGGGCGCAATCCTCGATCACCGGCAGCTTATGCTTCTTCGCGATGGCGATGATCTCATCAATGGCCGCCGGTTCACCTGCGATATGCCCGACCACAATCGCCCGCGTACGGTCGCCGATAGCCGCCTCAACCGACTTGGGCGTCACATTGAATGTCTCCGGCGATGTGTCAGCGAACACCGGAATGCACAGGCTCCATATCACCGGCATCACCGCGCCCGGATCGGTAATCGGAGAACATACCACTTCACTTCCCGGCTCCAGGTTCAGCGCTGCCAGGGCCGTATGGATGGACGCCGTTCCCGAACTCACCGCCGTCGCGTGGCTTGTCCCAAGCCAGGCGGCAAACTCCTTCTCATAGGCATCGGTCTCTGTGCCGCCATAGCGGTCAAATGCCAACCCTCTTGCGATGGAGCAGTCTACCAGGTCCACAATGGCCTTCCGCTCGGCCGCTCCTATTAGCTTCCGCGGCGGATACGCTTTCACGGCCGGTGTTCCACCATCGACGGCCAGACGATCGTCCATCGCATCTCTCCTTTACACACTTGGTGCAAACAAACCGGATGCTCAAGATACCCACCCCCTCCCCTGACGCAAAGTGTCGTATACTTCCTGATCCAGAAAGGCAGATCCATGCTGAGCATATCCAACGCCGTGATGCGCCTGTCCATGCGGGAAGATGGCACGAACATCTCTCTTTTTGACCTCAGAGGCAGGACCCTCTGGGAACTTGACGAATCCACCCGTTATGTCTCGCAAGAGGCCCAGCGCCTCGAGTCTGACGTGTTCCGCTACGAGGCCGTCCACTCGTCCGCTTCCAAGGTCAACCTCACCTGCAAAGGCAAAGCCTCGCGTCTGGGCCCCACACGAATACTCACCCAATACAAAACCAGGCAAGGCAACGTCTCCATCCTCTGGGCCCTCGAACCAGACCGCCTGCGCGTCATCGCCAATCTCAACATCGATAACCCCGCATCCTCACTCTCACTTCCCGGCGTCTTTCGCCCGGCCGACAAAGAATCCTTCCTGTCTGCCGTCCCTCACACCCAGGGCATCATCCACACCGGCAAAGGCCCCGCGTTCTACAAAGCCCTCTACAACCCCGCGTTCATCTTCATGTGCTTCTTCGCCCAGATGGCCAGGAGGTCAGCCCTCCTTTCGGTCATGGAAGATGATGTCGATGTCTGCGTCGTCTGGGAAAAGACTTCCGCCGGCACGATCAACCTCCAGTTCGTCGAGCAGCCCGAATTCGGCAAGCTCGCCTACCCGCGCGAGAACGTCTTCTTTTTCACCCGTTCCAACATCACCGCCATCTGCAAACGCTACCGCGACTACGAAAAAGAAAAGGGGCGATTCGTAACCTGGAAAGAGAAGATCGCCCAGCGCCCGAATGTAAAAAAACTTCTCGGCAGCGTCACCGCATTCGTCGGCTATCACAAAGATACCGACTTCGACTACCGCAAGGGCCTCCTGGCCATGAAAGACATGGGGATCACCAAAGCCCGCATCGAGCCCGCTTTCATCGGCACCACCGCGCCGTTCAGATATCCCTACAAAGGCAAACTGGTCGACAACCTCGATCTCACCTCCCTCAATCCCCTGATCAAGAAACTCGGCTACTCCCCCTGCGCCTTCATCTACATCACCGCCGGCAAGCAGGCCAAAGGAAAGGACCCCTACAAAGCCATCATGGTCGGCCAGGATGGCAAACCCAAGGTCAACTGGGTCATGCCCGATGGCACCTTTTACTACCTCTCGCTCAAAGAGCGATACAACTGGGTCCAGAAGTATCTCGATAACCAATGCCGCACCTGCGAAGGTGTCCACTTCGACACGCTTTCGGCCAACTGGCTCCACGAGGACTACGGCCCGGCCAAAACCTCCGGCCGCGATGACTACAACATGATTCGCCAGATCCTCCAGTACGCCTGCGACAAGGGCATGTACACCGTCACCGAAGGATTCTGCGGCCGCCTGACGCCCTGGCTCGACCAGGGTAGCACCAAGTTCCAGCACATGATCTGCCGCGATGAGTACTACTGCGTTCCCATGACCATGCTGGTCTACCACGAATGTGCCCAGCACATCTGGTGGGAAGTGGACAACTACAACAACCCCATGCACCGGGCTCAGGGCGGGAGAGAATGGGGCAGCCGCTATTACTTCGGCGGCGGCCGCCCCGAGATCCAGTCCGCCATCGACGCCATCGCCGGCACACCCCCCGACATCATGCCCTTTGGGCTGCAATACACCTTCCTGCCCAAGAACGAACCCGAAATCTACTTTTACCGCTTCCGGCCGGAAGAACCGCGCCTCAAAGAAGTGCTTCCCTATGTGCAGGCCGTCCAGAAACTCAATGCCAGGATCTCCGGCTTGGAAATGAAGGAACTGAACATCCTCAAAGACGATGGGGCCGTTCAAGAGTCGGTATTTGCCGACGGCACGAGAGTTATCGCCAACTTCTCCAACGCGGCGCTGGACATCAAAGGCCACGGCCGGCTTCCGGCCGAGAGCTTTAAGGTCACGAGGTAGACAATAGTGCCCTGAACATCACTTTGCTGTCTTGACGTACTCAAAGGCGCCGACGTCCACGGGTCCTGCCGCGCTGCGGCGGTCGAAGCCATGATCCTTCTTGCGCGGCGACAAGCGGGGAAGCGCGCCTTTGACCTCTTCCAAAGCCGATAGCCAGGGGGCTGATGGAATAGCAGGGGTGCCACTGGCGGCGTTGCCCAGCACCAGCGCGATGGCCGCCGAATACCTTTCCGACGAGGCGCCGGCGTCGATGAGCGGCGAATTCGCGGCCGGGCGGAAATCAAAGGCCCGGTAGTCGCTAAAGCCCGGGTCGTCACCGTAGAGAGTATTTTCCAGGCCCGCAGGGACGGAACTCACACCTTTGCGGATCCAGTTATTGGTGCCGGTGATCGTGCCCTTTCCATTGTGGTAAGCGAAGACTTCGGCCGGTCCGGCGAAGACATTATTGACCAGCACGATATTTGCATCTCCCGACGGGAAGCTAAAAACGAAATGATCGCGCGGGAAGAAACTGACGAACGTGTTGTTGGCGGCAACGACCGTCCCGTGCACCAAGCCGGAGCCGTCACCTATGCCCAGCAGACGCCCCTGCCAAAGGCCTTCGCTCGTGCGCTTGGCGACGACGTTTCCCAGCCACAGCGTGTTGAGGCTGCCGTTGGAAGCTTGCTCGATCGAGTAAGCGTGATCCTCGTCAACCCAGTTGAACGCGAAGATCGTGTTCGTGCCGCGCGACTTGAAGTTCTGTGCATCACGAGGGTCGTGGATGTAGCAGTTCTTCACCATCTGGTGCTGGGCGCAGAAATAAAAATTGTGCGTCGCGTTGTGCGGACCGGCAAAGAGCGTGCCGTTCCAGCCAATCTCGCAGTTCTCGATCAGGATATAGTCCGCATCCTTGGTGGCGAACCAGCCATCTTCGTTGTGGTGGCAGAAGCAGTTACGCACGGTGATGTTGTGCCCTTCAAAGAACATCCCGCCGGCATTGATGCCGTAAGTTCTCTCGCTGGGTGCTGACGTACTGCCCGCACCCAGGCCAGGAATTGTCTTCTGGACCCCGCTGGTTGTGGGCCCAGTGAAGCGGGCGTCGTATTCGTGGCGCATACCCACCGCGTGGCGTACCTCAATATTCTCAATGATGATGTCGTGTGACCCGACCGGGAAGGTAATCATTCCGCGGTTGGTGTTGACGCGGGCGCCGTCAATCGCCGGCCGGCGGCCATCCCGGATGACCCCTCGAATAATGATCGGCTTCTCAGGCGTGCCGCTCTTGCGGACGGTGATGCGCGGGCTGGTGGCATAGTAAACGCCGTTCTGCACCTCGACAATGTCGCCGGGCTGGGCGTCATTCTCCAGCACCTGCTTGAGCTGGTCGTACGTCGCGACCTTGCGCACAGCGACCGATGGTTGCGCGGGCGCGGGCGATGCATCATGCGCAGCCGCGCAACCGAGCAAGAGAAGCCCGCAAACAGTCACGCACGTACACCATACGATCCTGGCCATAGCCTCTACCTTTCCCGTGTGACCTTGAACGGACGCGCTGTCGTTGGCGGCGGCTGCGTTCAGGCCGTCATTTAATCACAGTGGGTCTTGCGGCACAGTCCAGTCAGGTGTGCCCGGCAACCATCATGCCGTCTTGACTTCACACCACCTGCCAGATCGCGGGCCGAATCCCCGCCTTGCTCCACGTGCCGGCATCCGCCACGGACGCGTTCACCGGTGTCTTCTTCAGCACCTTCAGCGTGCCCAGGTCATTGTCCACGTGCACGATCGGACCGGCAGACTGGGCCACGTTGGACAATGAAACCGTTCCAACGGTCGGAGCCGAGATGTGGCTTCCGCTCACATACGCGGGATAGGTGCTGCCCTTGGGCAGCGTCTTGCCACCCACGGTCAGCGCAGTCAGCTTGGCGGCAGGATTGACGAAGTCGCTGGACGATGCAAAGTGCCCGGTGGTGGCGTTCGCTACACCCACCAGGATATCGCTGTTCAGCAGCGACAATGTGGTGATGGTCTTTATGCCGCCCGTGGCCACAATCCGGCTATCGGAAATGCCGCCTGCGGCAGAGATGGTGGTGATCGCGCCTGGGGTCAGGATCGTGCCATGCAGAGCGCCGGCCACCGTGATCGACGTGATCGAGCTCGCCGAAATGTTCGCCTGGAAGTTCCCGGCGAGCATTCCGGCCGTTGCCGTGGCCTTGCGGCCGGCCGCCTTGATCGTTCCGATTGACGGAGCCTGCAGACTCTCCGTCACGGCATCGGTGTTCTCCCAGTCCTGAACGGCCAGCGAGGCAATCGGCAGCTCCGTGCTGGTGATGTTCCCATCGATCACCTGGCTCAGAGAGATGGCAAGCTTGCTGCCTGCGACTACCGGCGCATTGCCAGTATTCACCAGCAGGTCCCCGTGAAGCGCCGAACTGGCGGCCGTGATGCTCTTGAGCACCCCGTCGGCCGTGATCCCGGAGATCGAGAAATACCCATCGCCAGTCTTGCCCTTCTTCATCTTGATCAACATCACCGACTTGGCCGTGGTCCCTGTCAGGTTGATCTGCCGACTCGCATCGATGGTGCCGGTCCCGCCGCCGGTCAGGCTCAAAGTCACCTGATCGCCATCGCCGTCCGTGATCGCAAACGTCTTGGCCTTCCCGCTTACCATCCCAAACGTGTCGAGGACCGGGGCAACCTGCGTCACGCTGATCGTGAAGACCTTCTCATACGTTAGCCCTCCCTGATCGGTTACGCGAACGCGTATGGAGTAGCTGTTCTTGGTCGCATAGACGAAACTCGCGGCCGTCTTCAGTGCGCTACCAGCGATCGTGAAGCTGCCATTGTCGGCCGAGCCCGTGCCGGCGACGAGACTGTAAGTGAACGTATTCCCCGCGTCGGCATCGGTGGCGCTGAGCGTGCCAACCGTCGTTCCCGCAGGCAGACCCTCGGCCACCGAGGTGCCGCTCAGGGCGACATCCGTCGGCGCGTGATTCGTCGGGGCAGCCTGCGTCACGCTGATCGTGAAAGGCTTGTCAAACGTCAGCCCTCCCTGATCGGTTACGCGGACTCGAATGGAGTAGCTGTTCTTGGTCGCGTAGACAAAGCTGGCGCCCGTCTTGAGCGTATTGCCGACGATGGAGAAGCTGCCATTATCGGTCGAGCCCGCCCCGGAAATGAAGCTGTAGGTAAAGGTATTCCCGGCATCGGCGTCCGTGGCACCAAACGTGCCGACCGTTGTTGCAGCAGGCAGACCTTCGTCCACCGATGTGCTGCTCAGGGCGATATCCGTCGGTGCGTGATTTGTCGGGGCAACTTGTGTCACGCTGATCGTGAAGACCTTGTCATATGTCAGTCCTCCCTGATCGGTTACGCGAACCCGTACGGAATAGCTGTTCTTGGTCGCATAGACGAAACTCGCGGCCGTCTTTAGCGCATTGCCGACGATGGAAAAGCTGCCATTGTCGCTCGAGCCCGCCCCGGTGATGAAACTGTAGGTAAAGGTGTTCCCCGCATCGGCGTCCGTGGCACTGAACGTGCCGACCGTTGTCGCCGCGGGCAGACCCTCGGCTACCGAGGTGCTGCTCAAGGCGATGCCCGTCGGAGCGTGATTCGTTGAGGTACCCGACGTGCTGGTGTTCAGCATCACATCCACCGTACCCGTCAGGGGAGCGCCTGCCCCGTCGAGCGACAAGACCAGATCCGGCAGATTGTCATTAGTCAGATCCACGGGAATGATGGCCGGCATGTCCGTGCCCGACCAGACCTGCGTGGCCGTGCCGAAATCTCCGCTGCCGCCGTTGAGCAGCGCCATCAACTGCGCCGCCGGAGCAGAGGTATCGTAATCCTCCACCAGAAGATCGAACTTGCTGTCTCCGTTCAGGTCGAGCGGGATTGTCAGCACAGTCGGATGGATGCCGTTATACACCCTTGTCCCGGCGCCAAACCCGCCGCTGCCGTTGTTCTTCAGCACATCTACCGAACCTAAGCCGCCAGGAGTGTCGTTGGTCTGCGAGATAATCAGGTCCGGCCGGCTATCTCCCGTCACGTCCACCGGCTGCACCATCGGCACATTGGCGCCGCTCCACACCTGCACGGGCGCAGCAAAGCCTCCGCTGCCATCGTTCAAGAGCGTCAGAACCGTGTATACCGGGTCCCCCCAATCCTCTATCAGCAGTTCCGGCCTGCCATCGCCATTGAAGTCCACAGGGATCGCCATCACCGCAGTGCCGCTGCCGGTGTAAACTGTGTCGGGTGCACCGAATGCGCCACTTCCGTCGTTCAGCAGCACATCCACTGTCGCCGGGATCGTATCTCCGTCACCGAATTGCGTAATCACCAGGTCAGGCCGGGTGTCTCCGTTCAAGTTCGCGGTATAGGTCCCGGGTATCCCTAAGCCCGTCCATACCTCATCCGTAGCGCCGAAGGTTCCAGTGCCACTATTCAGCAGCACCGTCACGGTTCCGCCGTCGATTCCATACTCGGTAATCACCAGATCCGCCGCATTGTCGCCATTGAGATCCGCGGCCAGAGCGCTCAGCGTAAAGCCGGTGCCTGTATAGACGCTCGCCGCCGCGCTAAACCCACCGCTCCCGTTGTTCAGCAGCACACTGACCGAACCCGAAGTGAGCGGAAACGAGCCCGCCTTCGTCAACACGATGTCCGGGCGATTGTCATGAGTCAGTTCCGCAGTCGTCACCGACGCGGTCCCCGTGCCTGTCCATATCGTTGTTTTCGTCGCAAAGGCGCCGCTGCCGTTATTGAGCGTCACCACCACCTTGCTGTTGGCACTTACGTTGCTGCTCATATCCTCGATAATCAGATCAGGTCTGCTGTCTCCGTTCAGGTCGATCTCGTCCACCGACAGCCCCATGCCGCCGGTGTATACGTGCACCGGCGCTGCAAAACCGCCGCTTCCGTTATTGATCAGTACATCCACAGCACCCGTTGGGCTCGCGAATGATCCCGAGGTCGATATGATCAGGTCCGGCTTCCCATCACCGTTCAGATCCACTTCATCGACCCTCGGCGTCACGGTGCCCGACCAGACCTGTGTCCCCGCGCCAAAACCGCCGCTGCCGTTGTTCAGCAGTACCATCACCTTGGCGGCCGACCCGCTCGAATCCGTGATGACCATATCCTTCTTGCTGTCGCCGTTCAGATCAACCGGGTCGGGTGATACATTCTCATAGGTGGCGCTATAGGCTCGCACCGGGGGTGCAAACGTGATGGCAGGGCTGCCGGCGAGCAGCGTGCGCATTTCCAGCATCTCAACCGGCGCGGCCGCCAGAGAGCACGCCCGCCTTCCCAACTTCGCCGCCTTTGCGGCAGCCGATCGCCTCGAACCACCGGACCAACCATGATGCCGAATCGAAGTTTGCAGTGACACTGGATTGCCTCCTGTTTGTATCTGCCGACATGAACCCAATCAGATCACTGGCGTCGCCGGACAGCGCTATGGCTCAACAGCATTGCGCCAGATCTATAGCGCCGTGCATGTCGCGATCGCGCGGCACGCTGATCCCGGCATGCAGACACGATCACGGAGTTGCCCGACAGCCAGGCAAGCCTCCGTACGTTCCTGCAGCCGACTCAACAATATGGTACGACCACGAATGGCCCGCTGCAACGCTCATTCGCGCCACTTGCGCACGTGGGTTTTCCCCGCCCGTTCACGCGCAAAGGCGGCATCATCGCGACGGCCGATCAGACGGGCCAGCGGCCGGTGAAAACCGATATGAGCTGTCTGGACGTGGAACCTACACCGGCTGCTTCTTCAGCCACCGATCAAACCAGTCAAACGCTTCGGTCTGCATCTCCTGATCGAACTTGTGCTCCCCGGGATAGAAGCAGCATTTGTATCGCTCCGGACACTTGGCCTTCGCGTACACCTCTTTCAGCATCCCGTCCGCCGCCTTCATTCCAGGGACAGTATAGAGGTCGTCATCGGTATCATTGAGCACCAGTGTCGGAAGCGGCACGCGCAATCCAAGAATTTCAGGAAAGTCCAGTTCATTCGGCAGAATCGGCACATAGGTCATCCAGGTGTGGGTGAATGACTTATTCAACAGGAAATCCTTCCAGGTAGTCATGAACCCGACGCATACCGCGCATTTGATCCTGGGATCCTGGCCGGCCATGAAAACGGTACGCATGCCGCCACCCGACAAGCCGCCGCACCCGATCTTCTCTTTATCCACATCTTTACGCGCGCACAGGATATCCAGGGCTACTCTGTCTTCAGCGAAGAACACGCCCGGCCAGGTTGTGCCGGCACAGAACAACGACTTGGCCACGATCGATTCATGATTCCCGGCCCATCCGTTATATGCCGCGATATTCTTTGGCTCTTCCGGACGATCATCATTCAATCCTCCCCTGATGTTTGCCGGGACATCCTGGAGCATCACGCGCCGGCTGGCAAAGGGGAAAGCATCCGAGACCAGCACGACGTACCCCCTCCTGGCCACCTCATTGGCCCATGCCCGTCCGCCGTAATAGAGTTTCTGATGGTCCAACATCACAGGATGCTGAGCATCACTCGTCTTGGTGATCTTGCGCGTCCCGAAATACTTATTCCCCCCGTGATCGTGAAACGCCAGTATTCCCGGCAGTGGCCCTGACGCGCCGGCCGGCTTCAGTAGAATCGCATCGGTGGGCCTGCCATAGGGAAGTTGCCACGACATTTCCTCAACGTGCAGGCCATCGTAATCATACTGCTTCTTGACCGTCACCTCGGGCGCTTTGCCGAGATCTGGAGCCCCCAATCTGTCCTGCAGACGGGCCAATGCGCTCTTCTTCCATTCCCCGATATCCGTCCACTCTCTCCTCCGGTAGGACATCGAAGGCAGTTTGCCCTCGATGAGTCCCGCTGCCCATTTCCCGTACAGTCCCAACATGCTGGTATGATTGTCTGCCTGGTTCATAGCTTCAACTCGTGGTACTTGTGTTTGTGTCGTAGAGCAGGGGGATCCCCCGCCCGTCAGAGCAGATTGAGGGCTTCCTCGACGGTGCGTCCGGTGACTTCATACGTGCGGCCGTCGATCACTTTCACATCCCGGCGATGCACCGGCACTTTGCCGCGCGAGACCAGTTCCAGGCGCATGGTCACCGGACGCTTCACCTTGTAGGGTTTGAAGCGTTTGTACTCGCGGCAGGCCTTGGCCGCTCCCTCGCGGATAAGCTGGTGGGCTGTGTCGAGCGAAAGCATCTGCCCGCCCTCAACGTCCAGGCCCTTCTTCACCTGCACGGTGACGACATCCTTGAAGAAGCTGCGGGCCTCTTTGCAGCATTTGTCATCGCCGCTGACCATGATCACCGGCACCCCGCGGTCGCCCGCGGCCCCGCCGTCGATCGCCATTTCCCCGCATTTGACGCCGTTCATCCAGAAATTCTGCCAGCTCTTCGACGACATCGTGTGTTCGAGAATCGCCTCAGGCGTCCCCGCCATGGCGTGATAGCCCAGCAGGATCAGGCCGTCGAAGTCGCGGATATCGGGCATGCGCTCGCGGGCGCTGCCACCCTGGATGTACTGGGCGCGGGGATCGAGCTGATCGAAGAAAAAGTTAAACCCCTGCCAGTGGGCATCGCGGACAACGATCTTCTTGGCGCCCCCCGCGAGGCAGCCTTCCACGCAGGCATTCACATCCTGGGTGAGGTACTTGCGCCCCATCTGGTACGCTTCGCCCTCCATGACCTGCACCGACTTGCAGATGCCGCTGATCCCTTCCATATCGGTCATGACAAATACGTTCATCGTAGTATCCTCATATTGCCAAGTGTCCGGATGCACTCAAACCGTACTCAACGGCTGGCCATCTTACAACGCGGGGAGAAGGATTCCATACAGCGCCCTCGTCTCGAGTGTCGCCCGTGCTGCTGCGGCGTCAGCCGCGCGTACTTTAGAGACAGTCGCTTGAGTACGAGTATGGGCAGTCGTATCGTGTTGCGAATGACGGCTTGTCGGGCCCCTGGGACGAAGGGAACGCCAGATGACACAGAACGAAATGCGGGACATCCTGCAGATGATGTGCGTGAAGATTGGCAGCCGCAGCATCGGCACCGCCGGCGAACGGCGCGCCGCGGAGTACCTGGCAGGCCGGCTCCGGGAGTACGGGTGGGAGGCGCGGCTGGAGGAGTACACCTGCCTGGCTTGGGATTACCGCAGTTCCTCAGTCACTCTCGACGGGCGGGCGCTGCATGCCGGGGCGCTGCACTACAGCCCCGGTGTCACCGTCGAAGGACCCCTCATGCGCGTCCGGTTCGACCAGGATCAGATGCCGATCATCGACGACTACCGCGGGCGGATCCCCTGGTTCTGCGAAAAGGAGGCAGGCCTGTTCGGCCGACACCAGGTGTGCCGAGAATTGCGCAACGAAGGGGCGCTGGGGGTCCTCATCCTCAGCTATTTGCCTGAAACCTGGTCCACGAAGATCGTGCGCGAGCCGGATATCGCCATCCCCACATTCGGAGTGGCCGGCCGCGAAGCCCCGGTGCTCGAGGCCAGTGAAGGGCGGCCGGCGCGTCTGACCGTGGACGCCCAAACCCGCCCCAGCCGTAGCTGCAACGTGGTGGCGACGGCGCCGGGTGGACCTGTAGCGCCGCTGGTGCTGGTGACAGCGCACCACGAGGCAGCGCCCTATTGCCCCGGCGCAATGGATAACGCCTCGGGTGTCGCCGTCCTCCTGGCGATTGCCCAGCGCTTCAGGCGGACCGACCTGGCGCGGCGGTTCATGCTCGCGACCACCGGGGGCCACGAGTACGGGGGCGCCAACACCTGCGGCAGGGGGGCAGTAGCCCTGTTTCAGGACCACAAACAGCTCTTCCTGTCGTCGGCCGGATTCCAACTCAACCTCGACGGCGCAGGTCGGCGCGAGAATGAGGTCCTCACCTGCGCCAACTGCGACGATGCGTTCCTGGCTCGTCTGCGCGCTGCGGCGACGGTGCCGGTTCGGCCGCAGCCGACGGTCGGCGTGGACGCCATGCCGTGGTGTCAATGGAAGTTGCCCGTGATGTGGCCACTGTCAGAGGCGGGGGCCGACGTGTACCACAGCCCGATGGACACGCCCGACCGCATCGATTTCACGGCCCTGACGGATGCCGGCGCGCGCCAATGCGACCTGTTGGAGAAACTCCTGGCGTGATTAGACTGGACATATCATGGCTCAGATGGCCGCCTTTGACCTTCCGCTGTTCTGCGAACGCTGCGGGTACATGCTCCAGGGGCTTTCGCCACAGCGCTGCTCTGCCTGTTCGCTCTTTGCCTTGCGCTGTCCGGAGTGCGGGCATCAGCAGCACGCGAATTCCACCCGGCCGGCGCTATTGCGCATCCTCGGCCGCCTGCGCGGGGCATCGCATGTTCTGGGATCGCTGCTGATAGCGGCGTTCTGCGGCCTGGCCGGTTTCATCTGGTGGTTCGTGGGGCTCGACTCGGCCAACGCCATCCGCAACGGCCAGGTGCCATCTTCGGGCGACTATCCCTTGTTCATTCTGGCGATAGTGGTCTCCTCGTGGTCGCTCTACGCCATCGTTTCCCATGCCCGCAGACGCATCGTTCCGGTGCTCCTGGTCTTGATCTTCCATGCCCTGGCGTGCTTTGTCGGACTGCACAGCAATCTGGGGAGGACCTTCGGCGGCGTGCCCCGGCCGATGCCGCTATTCCCCGAGGTGTTTCTGCTGTACCTGCTGCCATGGTTTGTCATGGGTGCTCTCAGTGGATGGGCGGTGCTTCGGTTGTTCTACTTCGCTTTCTGGCCCGCTCGTGTGCAGGCGTTGATCCTTGCGTGGGTGTGTCATGGCCGGATGCCTCGCCTCGACCTCCAGGCCATCACTCCGCCAGCGAACCTGCCATTTGGCGAGGACTTTCCGCACTTCTGTGATGGCTGCGGCAAACCACTGCCTGCACATAGTCTCGTGGTCTGTCCCCAGTGCACGCTGATGCAAATCCGTTGTGACGACTGCGACCACGTGCAACCGGTGTCGCTGCTTCGGCCCATCCTGCGCGAGTCGATTGCCCGCGCGTCCGCCACCGTGCTGCATCTGCTGACCCTTCTCCAGGGCGGCATCATTCTCGCCGCTCTGTTTGGCTGGCTCGTCGGTGGCCATGAGTGTGCCTACACCTATCGGTATGTGCCGACGCCCAGCCTACGCGCCATTCAGCAGGGCGTGATTCCTGCAGTCAGCAACTATGCCGGTCCATTCCCGATCCAGTGGAACAGCGGTGAGGCGTATGTCGCCGTGATCTTCGCCATTCTGTTTGGCATCGTGACACGCACGATGCTGTTGCGGTGGAAGAGCGGATTGCTCGTCGGGCTCATCGTGGGCCTCGTGACGGCGAGCACGTTTGCCTTCGGGATGGCCCTGAGCGGTTACGCTCGGTCCGAAGCGGTCTCGCCCTTCTCGCGCGGGTCGGCGCTGGTCCTCGCCATGATTGTGGCCGGCGTGTTTGCAGGTTCGCTGATCACCTGGCCCGGTTGGTGGCTGTTCATGAAAGTGATGCTCCCTCGCACCCTTGGCGACCGTCTGCTGCATTGGCTCACCACCGGCAGCCTCGCCGAACTGATTGTCCTGGATGGGCAGGGCACCGATGTGCAGCCGGATCCCGATCCGGTCGGGATTCAGCGAGCTTGAGAGCGGGGAAGCCAAGGGGGAGGAAGCCAAGCGCCCGGATAAGAGGCATGGATTCGTAAACTAAAGAGCGGATAATGGTCTTCAAATCGCAAATGTGCCCAAAGCGTTCCAATACGAATCCAGGCCCCTTTTCCGCGAATCTATTGGTCAAAATGCAAAGATGGGGCGAATCGCAGGTACGAGTAAGATTCTTTGGAGACCCAAATAACATGACGATTAAAGAGGCAGAACGACAGCTAGATCGTTTCCTGAGCGAGATAGTGCCTGTGATAGGCTTCCGACGTATTGGATCTCTTGAGTACGCATCGACCATAAACGAGGTAACGGCGCTGCTGTCGTTTCCGACACGACTTTTGGCCCGAGGCGGTGCCTCATTCACCGTATGGGTCGGCGTGCGGTTTGAATCTCTTTCCAAATGGTTGGACGATGATGCGGCAACGGATATGCAATCGACCATTGCACGCCCCATCCACCTTCTTCGCGAGGATAGAAGCTACACCGAGTGGGAGTTCTCAAACTCTGGCGATTTGGAGACGTTGCGCGACACAATCAGCAGCGATCTCAAGAACTATGCAGTACCGTTTGCCGAACGCTACTCGCGCATAGCCGAGCTTCGCAAGACACTCGAATCGCCGAATAAGCAAGACTGGATTAGCGCCGGCTTGAATGTGGATAGTCGGGTAACCAGTTTAGCCGCTATCCGGTTCGTGGAAGGTGACAAAGTCGGCGCGATCAAGACGCTGGAGGATGGACTCAAGGCGTTGGAGGAATCGTTGGCCGACAAGTCGCCCGAACTGCGCGGGCGTGAGCTTCGCAAGCGGAGTTTTGACATGGAATACCTGCGTAAGCGTCTATTGGGAAACGCCTGACGCAGGCTATGTGAGGGCGTGATACGGGGAGGCGTGATACGGGGACGTAAATAGAATTCGGCAATCGGCCTTCCGCCTGCCTGTCTTCCATCCGTGTGTGACACATACCCGTTCCAACCGTGCCATCCGTGGCCATTCTCTTCCTCTCCTTGCCACTCATGGCCCGGCCGCGCCCGGTATCCTGTTCGATCTCGTTCGCCCCACTCCCTCATCGGCCATACCCACCCGCGTCGGCCGGCCGAACGCCGTCTTGCGAAGCCAAGAGGGACGAAGCCAAGAGGATAGCTTCAATGGCCGTAGGACAAGGCCATGCGACGCCCCTTCGTGGGGATCTCTCCCCCATATCGAATCTGCGCAAATCGGCGTCAATCTGCGGATCGGTCTCCCCTTCTCTTCGTTGGTGTGGCGTCCGTGGCGTCATGAGCGGTACGGAGTTTACCCGCCGTGGCGGGCGGGCGTGAGACATCTCCCCCTAAACACATGGAGTGCTGCGCATGTGTCGCGCAGGCGCGCACCGCGACTTACAGCAATTTTTCCAGATCTCTCGACCCCGCCCCCCAAAACCAATGGAGAATCGCAAATCCCCCCTCCCAGTGGTGCGCTTTGCGCGCAAAAAGCGCGACACCGCCTGTATAGGTAGACGCAGCGTTCTTTCTCAACTGAATACCGCCCACCACCCTGCCAAACTGACAGTGGACCAAAGTAGATCAAG
>Ga0209083_1001421_pt1 | contig 27410 bp, 33 predicted proteins | sample AM7aDNAmetaG_FD_184132 | JGI IMG/M metagenome (GOLD analysis project Ga0209083, IMG submission 184132) | Freshwater microbial communities from Finland to study Microbial Dark Matter (Phase II) - AM7a DNA metaG (SPAdes) (version 3) | ecosystem: Environmental > Aquatic > Freshwater > Lake ...
TCCCGTTTCATTGAACTAACTTGCTTACTTCCAGTGTAAGTATAGGTTGTATTCTCGGCGGGCTTAAATTCGGGCTGTACCAGCCCTATTAATTCTTTTATTCCATAATTCTTTAAATTGATACCGGCATTGGTGTCCCTATCAATTTCAAATCCACAAGATGGGCAGTTGAATATCCTGTCTTGTAACTGAAGTTTTGAATGTTTAAAACCACATTTACTACAAGTTTTACTTGAAGCAAACCATTTATCAGCTTCAATTAAAATCTTATTGTTCCATAAAGTTTTGTATTGTAGTTGCTGTAGAAACATTCCATAGCCCAAATCGTTCACTGATTTACCTAAATTCAAACATTGAGCCATTGCTTTAAGGTTTAAATTCTCTACTACAATTACATCGTATTCTTTAACTAATTTTGTAGATAGTTTATGGGTGAAATCTTTACGTTTATTGGCAATAGTTTCATATACTACATTAACTCTATGCTGTACTTTTTTGCGCTTGTTTGAACCAAGTTTTTTCTTACTAACTTTCCTTTGTAATTCAGCAATTTTTAATTCATTAGTTCTAAACAATCGTTCATAAGCTGGAGAGTTGCCCTGATCATCTACAAAAAAATTTGACATTGACATATCCAAACCCTTGGTTTTCAGGTTCGATGTTAATTCAATTCCTTGTAGTTCTAATTCTTGTTCGAATAATAAAGAAACAAAATACTTACCAGTTTTAGTTCTACTAATAGTAGCTGATTTCATTTTGCCAGAATAATTTCTACAATCACGATAGCTCATCCAACCAAATTTAGGTAATCTAACTTTTTGTGTTGGATAATCAATTTGTATATTGTTATTGGTAATATTTGTTCTATAGCTATCTTTTCTACCTTTTTTATGAAACTTAGGAAAGCCAGAAGTTCCTTTTCGCTTACCCGATAAGCTTCTAAAGAAATTTTGATAAGCCACTGATAAATCATTTTTTGATTGTTGAAGCCCTTGACTATCAGCTTCTTTTAGAAAGTCAAATTCTTTTTTATATTGAGCTTCAGTTTTATATTTATATTCAAATAATTCTTTTGTTTTATTTTTTAACTTCTGGTATGCTTCTATTCGTTCTGCCAGCATATGATTATAGATAAAGCGAGCGCATCCAATAGTTTTTTTAATTGCTATTTCTTGCTCTTTATTAGGATAAATTCTAATTTTCAATGCTTTATGAATAATTCCCATATAATTACCTTTACAGGATGTTAAAATTACTAATGCTTATATATGAAGGCATTCATCCACACGGCTAAAGACCGTGTGGCTTTCTGCCCGTTATTAGTAAAGATAACAGGGAGGATAAATATGGCACGTATCAACGTAGATAAATTTATTTGTGACGTATGCAAGGTTGAGTATGATTTATATCCACCCCCAGGATCTTTAGTTGTTAGAGCTTCTGATAATACAGAAAATGTAATTCCTGATATATGTATTCCATGTCAACAGAAAGTTTCAGATTTTATTAATTCGATGAGAGCATAAAAGAGATAATTATACTTGTCAAGAGTGTGGACAAGTAGGTGGAAAATTGAATTCCCACCATATAAAGCAATGGAATGATTTTCCTGAGTTACGATGTGATATGAATAATGGTATTACATTATGTTTATCATGTCATTATACTGCACATAGGAAAGTTAAAGGAGAAATATCACGAGTTTAGTTTCAAAACTTCAAAAGATAGTGGACCGCCCAGTTTGGGAATGGTGTCGCTTTAATCCAGTCTCAACAATAGCTGGCTCTGCTATGTGTACATCTGATGATGGTACTGGTAGATATATTTATTATTTGACTACTACTACATTCTGGAGATATGATATATGGACAGATGGATGGCAAGCTCTAGCGGCTCCATTGAATGCTGCTGGTACTTCAGCCGCATTGAAGTATTCAATGTATGGTGGGTATAGAGGACATGTAATATCTGCTCCTGCAAACAACAAGCTTAAAATAGCTGGATTAAAAAATGGTATTCTATTAGAAAAGACAGATAATTCTGCAATTACAATTCGTATTATGACAGGTACAGGTGCAGGTCAAGAGAAAACTGTAACAGCCATAGATCAACTTGTTATTGAAGATTTTGGTGTAGCTTCATCAGGTTCAACAGCAACTGTAGTCGATAACTTACGTGGAACCACAATGCCATTATGGAAGATAAACCAGTGGAGAGGGTATCAGGTTAGAATCACCTATGGTGCAGGTTTGTCTCAAGTAAGAAAGATTATGTACAATGATGGTACTACTTTATATGTATCCTCAAACAATCATCAACCAATAGAGCCATTTAACAATGCTCTATTTACTGTAACCCCTGCCGCTAACTCAATGTATCAAATTGAGTCTTCAACTATCACGGTAAACTCCAACTGGTCCCCAAACCCAGATAATACTTCAACGTATGCATTTATGTCTGGTGGTGTTTGGTATGTATCTACAGCTGCCACCCCTGGTTGGTGTGTAATGAATTATTATGATATTCATTCTGATACATGGCTACCAAAGACAGTAATGATGAATGCTCAAGGTGTGGCTTTGGCTACAGATTGGTGCATCGAACGTACTGGTGAGGTTGGGGGACAATTCTACGGTCCTGTAGCCGCTACCAATGGGGGGTCTAATACAGCACGTAGCTTTACTGATACTGCCGCTTCTGGATGGGCTGTTGATCAGTGGACAGGATATCAATTAAGAATAACTTCTGGTACCGCCATGGGACAAAGAAGAAGGATTGTAGGTAATTCTACAACCGTTATATACGTACAAAGAGCTTTTGATGTCACTCCTGGTTTAACCGATACCTATCAGATTATGGGGGATACAGACAAGATCTACTTATCAGGATCAGGTAGAGCATCAATGTTACAATACTCCATTGAGAATGATATTTGGGCACCAGGGGCGCAATGGGACTGGGGTGTTACCCGCATAGGTTCAGCCCAATTAAAGTTACCTGCCTCTGCTATGGGAACACAAGAAGCGATAGGGTTAACTTCTATTACTTATGTTGTGGCAGGAATTAATGCGGCACCTACAATCAATGCTGGAGGTACTGGATTTACCAGAGCTTCAGTAGGAACTTTATCTACTGGTATGACCAACGTTACTGGTGCCCAAATAAGAATTACTGGGGTTAGTTCTGCTGGTGCTGTAACTTCTATAGAGCTTGTTCATGCTGGTAATACTGGCACTACAGGAACTTCTGCTGTAACAACGGCCATTGGATCAGGCTTAATTCTTAATATAGTTGTAGGTAAGGTTGGTTTAGTTACATCAGTAATAAATCATAACTTTGGTATTAGTGATCCTTTGCTTCTTGCTGGTGATACTTCTGCTGGTACTTACTGGAATGGTAACTTTACTGTTTTATGCGTAAGCTCACTAACAGTATTTCATGTTACTGGTAATGCCTCTTCTTCTATAAATGCCTTATATACAGCGCAAACTGCATCATTAATAGTAGATTCAACACAGAACTGGGCAACAAATGAGCATCAAGGCAAGTGCGTAATGATAATGCATACACCTACCAATCCCGGTATTTATACTGCTTCGGCAGCGGCGATGGTTAGAATTGCTTCTAATGACGCTACTTCATTAACACTTGCAACGGCATTGACTTCTGCTGGTGGTAATGGTATATCTAGATATGTAATTTATAGCCCTGAAGCTTTTGGAAGGGAAGAACAATATAAGATTACAACTAAAAATGGCACTGGATATGCATCAGGTACGGGTACATCTACAACTTTAATAGATTCAACCAAGAACTGGGAATTAAACCAGTGGGCAGCTTATAAAGTTAGAATTATCTCTGGTGCGGGATTAGGGACAGAATCAACTATATCAGCCAACACAAATAACACACTTACAATGGGTGCAACTCAAGGCGCAGTTAATACCGATGTTACTACAAAGTATATCATAATGGATACTTTTGGTATTTGCACCTCTGCGGGTACTACTACAGCTATAAACGATACTACCAAAAACTGGCAGGTAAACTGTTTAGCTGGAAAGTATATAAAGATTATGACGGGAGTAAATCAGGGATTAGAGTATTCTATTACATCTAATACAGCAACACAGATAGTTCCAGCCACCTTAGGTGTAGCTTCTGCTGTAGATATGATTTACTCAGTTGTATCAAGACCTTTGACAGCTACAAACCTCACTCTTCAGTGGGCGTATAGCCCCTCTAGACTACAAAAGGGAAGGTATTTCATTGCGGCTAGAGGCAATAGCCCTTATTTTGATATTTACGACATTGTTACTAACACATGGGACATGCAGACGCTTTACACACCACAGACAGAAAACTTGGTATTAGGATCAATGTATGCCTATGATGGAGCGGATAAGTTATACTTCACTGTAGGTGCCACTGGTAGGGTTCAGTATCTGGATCTAGGAACTGGAATGGTTCAAGGAAGCTCAATTACTCCGTACGCTCATGGTATAGGTTTAGCTGGCAACAGAATGGAATTAGTAACTACAGCAGATGGTCTGGATTATCTTTATATAATGAGACATACTGGCGCTGAGTTCTGGAGAACATTGGCATTCTGGTCTGGTTGGTAAGGATTAAATTGTGGCGATTATAATTTCAGCGTTTATGACAAATGGTGGTGTGCCTTACTCTTCATATACACCTACGATAAGTATATGGAGAGTAAGTGACAATTCACTTATAGTATCAAGTGCATCAATGGTTAATGTTGCTTCATCCATATACAAATATAACTTCACTACATTTGTATATGGTGTTGCTTATGTATATTTGATAACAGGTGATTCTGGTGTATCCGCACAAGAACGCTATCAATGGGGAAATTGCTATCAAGAAATCCCTGATAGAACCATAGGTACAGTTCAAACTGATGCAGGGAACTCTGCAACACAGTTCAAGGCAAGTCAAACTGATGGAACTGCTGATTATTGGAAGGATGCACTATGCATATTCTTGAGTGGAAATTTAATAAATCAAGTAAAGAAAGTGACTGCTTATAATGGAACTAGTTATAGATTAAGTTTTACTAATGGATATACAGGAACACCAGCGGATGGAGACACCTACGCATTAGTCAACTTCTAGGGGTATTGAATGTCACGAATACTGTTTGATGCATTCGATACTTCTGCAGGGCCGATAACCTGGCCAGTTACGGTAGCTGAAAATCTATCCACAGCCATTGATACTTCTAGTGCCTCTACTTCTGGAACTGTTCCTGTAACTATAGCTGAAAATACATCTACTGTTATTGATACCATTTCTAATACACTGACAGCTAATGCCACATTAGCTGAAAATCTATCCACAGCCATTGATATAATCAGTAGTAGTGTTCCTGTAACTATAGCTGAAAATTTATCTACAGCTTCTGATACTATATCTGCATCAAATATAAGCACTTTGACAGTAAGTGAGAATTTGTCAGCTGCCAGTGATACAATTTCTAACAAAATAACGGCTAATACAACTATAGCTGAAAATACATCTACTGTTATTGATACCATTTCTAATACACTACTAGCTAATGCGACAGTAACCGAAAATCTATCTACAGCTAGTGATACTATTTCTAATACGATGGCAGCTAATGTCACGATAGCTGAAAATCTATCAACTGCTAGCGATACAATTTCTAACAAAATAACTGCTAATGCAACAGTAGCTGAAAATACATCTACTGTTATTGATACTATTTCTAATACACTACTAGCTAATGCGACAGTAGCCGAAAATCTATCTACTGCTAGCGATACTATCAATGCTTCGACATCAGGAAATATTGCTGTAACAATAGCTGAAAATTTATCTACAGCTATTGACACTGTCTCTAATACAATAATAACTAATAACACATTAAACGAGAATTTATCAACAGCTAGTGATACTATAAGTGCATCAAATGTAAGTGTATTAACTGTTAATGAAAATTTATCAACTGCTAGCGATACCATTTCTAATATGGTGGTGACTAATTCTACATTAAATGAGAATTTATCGACAGCTTCTGATACGATTTCAAATAAAATAACAGCTATTAGTTCATTAAGTGAGAATTTATCAACAGCTTCTGATACTGTTTCTAATATAATATTGGCTAACACAACAGTTAGTGAGAATACATCAACTGCTATTGATACAATTTCTAACACTAAAACAGCCAATGTTATAGTAAGTGAAAATTTGTCAACTGCTACATCAATTGAAACAGGTAGCGTTTTAATAGGTGTTGTAGCAAATGAAACTTCTACTGCTAATAGTAACGAACTGGTTATGGTAATTTATAAAGCTTCTATTACAGAAGCTGCTGATGCACAAGATGAACAAATTGAGTTTGGAACAAATGTTATAGAAAGTGTAGATGCGCAGGATTTAGTTACTGCTACTGCCACTTATCATCTATCCATAACTGAGAGTGCTAATGCGCAGGATGGGGACGTAGGTAAAGCAAGGCTTAAAACTAGTATTGTTGAAACAGCTAATGCGGGTTCTTCGCAATCAACTGATGGTTCTACAGTATGGTCTGCCTCTATTAATGAAAGTTCGTTGGCGGTTGACAGTTTAAATTTATCAGCTATATTCTTTACCAATGTTTTTGAACTAGCTAGTGCTACGGATAATAGTTCAACTAAAGCTATATTTAATGTCAATATGTTGGAACCAGCATATAGTTATAGTTCACAATCGTGGGATGGAACTAGAATAGTTGTTGGGACTGTTTTTGAACCAGCAAATGCCAGGGACACTGATTCTATATTAAGCAATACATCTATTGTCTATTTTTATAATGGAGCCAAACTAGTTCACCGGATACCACCACAAGATGATGATCTTAGAATAAATGTAGATGGAACAATTATTGGCATTCCAACTAAACCAGCGACAGATGATCACAATGGAGCAATACGAATTAATAAAAATGGAGTTGTTAAGGCGTTATTGCAGGGGTGAAGACTTTCATGTTTTGTTTATAATAAGGATGTTTTTGAAGAAATTCAAGAACATTTTTTTTATACCACTCGCCACTTATCAAGTAGTTGATACAGATGGAATGTATATGGTTTTCAAAAGTCAAATTTTCTTCTTCTGGTATATCAATTGTATATAACACTTTTAAATCAAAAGGATTACCAGTTTGTAGATTGGTAATCCTTTGTTGCAAATTATTAGTGCTCCCTATTTTGATATGTTCATCTGCATTTTCTATAAAATATATCACTCAGTATATATGTTATAACAGTGAACTACTCCTCGGCTAAAGACCGAGGGGCTTCCTGCTTCATCGAAGCTACTTGATAACTACTTTCTTCATTATCAGCGGTAGTTTTCTCCACAGGCTTAATATCGGGTTGTCCCAACCCTAATTCTTTTAAACCATAATTTCTTAGGTTAATGCCAGCATTGTGATCTCTATTGTGCTTTCTACCACAATTAGGGCATTCTCATTCTCTTTCTTGTAGCAACAAGTCTTTCTTGAACCAATAAATCTTTAATTATATTATTTAAACTTTCTTCAACTGCTTCAGAATCTGAAGATGCATGTGATCTTGCATTAAGATCAAACCGTTCTTTATTTGGTTGTTTAGTAGTAATCAATCCCTTGTGCTTCGCTAATTCTTCATAGAACATTTTCTCTATTTCGTCCATTATCTCAGTTCGTGCTTTAGCGGAAAATTCGCGTTTATCTTTCAAGCTTTTATATTCTTGGGATAAAGTAGTTTTGCCATTTTTTAAGTTCTTTTTAGCTATTTTAGCCAATGAAGTTCCAACAGCAAGTCCTCTTTTGTTTAAAGCGTCTAGTTCAGCATAACGTTCGCGGTCTTTCTTTGGCATTAAACCTAGAGTTCCTAAACCAGTTACATTGGTAATACCAGAGTGTCCACCACTTTCTTTTTTTATTATTTCGAAAGCCCAATTATTATACATGGTGCCAAATTTTGCTTTAATTTTATCCAATATTTCATCAGATATTTTTCCGAGATCGGCATTTTTTCTTATTTCATCTGAAGCATCAGGATTAATGGCAATTTGCATGAAAGTAGAGAAACGTTTTAAATGGAATGGATAACGAATTCCGCTTTTATTGAGCATAGAGCCCATAAAACGTGTGGGATAATCACGAGTGGATGTTGCATCTTGACGCATTACATTACCAACAGTGGTAAACTGACTTTTTGAATTTTCCTTTTTGTCTTTCAGATTATCTAGTTTTTCTTTATTGGAAGGGAACATTTTAACATAATCTTTTTCAAGTTTTTCAAGGTGTTCTTTTTCATTTTTATAAACGGTATCAAACATTTTTTTAGATGTTTTAATATGAGAGTCGCCGGAATAATTATAATCTTCTTCTTTGCCTTTGTTTTTAAATTCATCCATTTTAGCTATTTTTTTCTTGATATTATCAATAGCAGCTAATTTGGTTTTTGATGTTCTTTCTTGTTCTGCATCTAAATGAGTATCGGATTTATCATTTTTTGTTTTTTCTAATTCGTCTTCATTTTCTTTGGTCCAATAACCAGATTTAGCTTTAGCTACATCTTCTTTGCCTTTTTCTCGCCAATCATCAATAGTATTTAATTTTTTTAATCCTTTTAAATCCTTTACAGTGGTTTCTTTGGCCATTGATTTAGGCATACCAGAACGCAAACTTGATATTTTATTCCAATCAGGACTACTCTTTGTCATTTCTTCATAGATATCAACCTGTTGATCATTAAACTTACCCATTTTAAGAATATTATTATAAACATTAACTAAAGATGGGCTGCTTGCTTTCATTATTTCAACAGTTAAAGTTTTATTTCTTTTTATTACATCACTTAATAGAGTGTTAACTAATATAGCTAATCTTTCCATTCTTCCTTTCGCTTTGAAATCTTTTGGTAAATCAATTGTGTTTTGTATATCAGAGTATTTAGCACTATCAATATTAGTAACAGCTTTAATGGAAGAATAATCGGCTAGATTTGGTGCATACGAAACTGATATATGTTCACTATCTGATTTAAATGCATGACCTTCTTTATCTTTCGCTGCGATTGTCCCTGATTTTCCTTTGGTTAAACTACCTTTTGTGTCTTGATGATGGTCCGAAATAAAATCAGGCTTTGTTAAGCTGACATCATAATCTTCTTTATTAAATGGCTCCTTGGCTTTTTTAAAATCGAACATTTTCAAAGCACGATGCATTTTTTCTAAATCTTCATCACTGACATCATTTTTCAAAGCTTTTCTAACATAAGTTTTATACGCTTCTTTGTTATTAAGATTTCCCTTTGAAACTGTTTGAAGAAATTTAATAAAGCTTTCCTCACTTATTTTATAATTGGATGCTTTATTAACTATGTCGTAAAGATTTGATTGTGGCAGTGCTGCAAAGTCCACAACAATTGAAGCTTGTTTGTTGCGAGTGGATACTTGTTTAACAGTATCTTCTTCTTCACCGCCATATTGAATAAATGAAACAGTAATATTATTGGCATTTATTCCTTGTTTTTGAAGTTGATGATACGCTAATAAACCAGAGAAAAAACCATCCATGTCCGAATGACATGTTATTTTAGCGGCTTTTGTTCCTTTTGGAAGGCGTATGCCACTTTCAGCCAATAATTCATCATCTGTTTTTATTTTTAAAACTTCTTGAATATTCATTTTAGTCCTTTATTCAGATCTTGAAATAACAACTTTAACGCCTTCACTTTCATCATCATCGTCTTCTTTTTTACCTAAAGTATCTTCAATTATATCTTTTATCATTTCCAAACGATTGATTGAAAAACCATAAAGTTTCTTTCTGATAACTTCTTGATCTTCACTAGAAAGTTTATCTCTATCACCACCCATCATAGAATACATGGGCAAGCCACTTTGAACAGGTTGATATATCGATTTTAAACTGGCTAAATCTCTGGCAAAATTAGCAAAAACAGAATAAGCTTTACTCATAGCTTCCATTTCTTTTATTTTAACACACTCAGCTATATATTTAACACCAGCATTTCTACTGATGTCTTCTTTCAAACTTGGTTTGATAAGTGGTAAATTATCTTTTTTACTAAAATTATAAGTAGCTATAACTTTATCATTTAAATAAGCCTTATATTTCAAAGTATCTTCATCATGTCTTATTTTAGCCTTTGGATATCTACTCATTATCATTTTTTTCCAATCTGTTAAATTACTCATAAAATCTCCTTTATTCAGTACCAGCACGTCCCTGACGCATATCAGGTTGTTCTTCTGGATCATAATCCCAATCCATTTCAGAATCAGAATTGTTATCATGTTTTACTTTATCCAATTCAACTACAGTGGAAATTCTCACTGCTTGAAGTGTACCACTATTAACTTTAAAACTTTTCATGGGAATTGGTGCTACATCAGCTCGTGCTGATTTTCCAATCCAACGTTGAAATCTAACAAAATTTGTGATTGAGCGAAATAGAACATATTTTTGTTCGCTTTCAGTATTTTCAATTACTATCACTTTATTGCCTTTATAAGGGCCAGAAAGGACTTCTTCTTCACTAAATTTAACTTTTCGTCCAGAAAAAATTCTTTCCATTATTGTTGATATTTTCATTTTATTTATCTTTTTTAATGATGTAATAGAAAATTAGCCATACCCTTGGGATTATTTAGGTATTTAGCAACCTGAGACATTGGATAGGTACCAACGAATTTTTTGCTTCCATCCTCAGGATTTAAAGTTATTTCAAAGTTTGGCTTTACTGTTCGAACTTCAACATCATATGGAGGTTCCTTGTTTAAATTGAATTTCTGTTGTAAATCGGAACTAGTTGCAAAAGCTTTACTAACCGCATTGATGATTGATTTCTCCATGGAAGTTGCTTGTTTTGTGTTAGTTCTAATGCCAGATGGAGCATATTCAAGTTGTGCTATTTCACTGATCAATTGTTTTAATTTCATATTATTTATCTTTACATTAAAAAAATTCATTTTTCCCAATCCTTATATAAGTATAAGTATAGGTGGAAAAAATATGACCAAACAAGAAGAATTAGAAATGCAAGCTCCTGAAATAGACTTATCAGCTATAAAGAACATTGATGCTTTAAGAAAGGCTGATCCTGGTGCTGTTGAACTTGTCCAATTTGCAAAAACAAAATCATCAAAAAAATTCAATTTTGTGGAACCAGAACTTATTGTTCTTCCATCACATGGAAAATTATATGTCACTGATGATGAAGACATTAAAAGTGGACATATAAAATTGCTTCCTATGACTGTCAAAGAAGAAGAAATACTTACCACTTCCAGATTTTTAAAAACTGGTTCGGCAACAAGAATGGTATTTGAAAATTGTATAGCTTCAGACATTGATGCTGGAGAAATATTACTCTATGATAGCAATTATATTTTATTTAAGCTTAGACAGCTTTCCTATGGAGATAATTATTCCTTCACCATTAAATGTACCAATGCAATATGTGAACATGAATTTGAACATGTTATTGATATTTCTAAATTGAAGTTTGAAGAAATCCCTGAGGATGTAATAGAACCTTTAGTTTTAAAACTCCCTCGCTCTGGATATACTGTCAAGCTGATATATCCTAGACTTAGACACAGTGAGGATTTATTTAAGATCTCCAACAATAGAAAGAAATCAACTGGTGATTATGATAAAACTAGGGTTGATAATTTAATTGTCACTACCTTGGGTATAACTGACAATAAAGGAAAAGCAATAAATCCCAATGATTTTGAAGAATTCTATGAAAGCATTCCAGGTGAAGATAGGGCTGTCCTTACAAAGGCTACAAAGCTTGATACAGGGATAGATAAACTCGACGGCATAAAATGCCCCTATTGTGAGGCAGATTATTCTGGAACCATCCCGGTAGGAATTGATTTCTTTCGCTTTTAATGATGAACATATACATAACATACGAATTAATAAACTTTATATGATAAAGTGGGGATTTAGTTTGGCTGATATAAATCAAATGCCACTTGATGAATATTACGAGTATTTAAAATTGATAAATGCTCATCACAAAGATGAAGCGGATATGGCCAATGCTGCAGCAACAGGAAATAGCCAACAGAATTCTAGAGAAGAACCAAAACCAATTGGTATGGTTGCACCAAGAAAACCATGAAAAAACAGGGAGTTTAAACTCCCTGTTTTTATTTAACTAAACGTATTATACGTAATTCCTGAATTACCTGTATAAGTAGTATCACATGGACAGAATAATATTCCAGTGCCTGTAGCGTCAAACCATTCTTGGCTGATGAAAACTCTAGATACCGCAGCTAATGGAATATAATTAAAATCAAACAAACCACGCTGTAATGGCTGATTAGTATTTAATGTATCATAAGTACCAGCAGCATAAGTATAACTATCAGGGAAAGTAATAATCTTAGCAGTACCTGTAGTTATAATACCAGTGATTGTATTATAATCAGCTAATATTTGCCCTGACGCACCTAATTCAGTATTTAATACATGCGTCACTCCATCGTAACAATAATACCTGCGAGGAACTCCTATCCCATTAACTACGGTCGCCACTTTTACTGTAGCTCCACTACCAGGACCAGATATAGAGGTTACTGAATAAACACTACCAACTGTATAACCAGTCCCAGAAGAAGTTATAACAGTATTGCCTGTAGTTAAAGCTCCTGTATCAGTTGTTGTAAGATGTGCCCCTATACCAGTATTTGTGCTTGTATTTAAAGAAAGAATACTAGATGAGGTATAGCTAGCTCCACCAGACACTACAGTTAGTGTAGCTAAACTACCAGCACTAGGTACAATGGTGGTATCCAGGGTAAGGCCAGAACCTGAACCACCAGAAGTAGCGGCGGCTGTTGCAGCTGAATAACCAGAGTAAGGTTCTATTAAAGCGACTTTGGTTACTACGCCATTAACAACAGCGGTGATGGCACCTTTGCCTAAACTACCACCAATGGTGAATAGAGTATTGATATCAGAGGTTAAATAACCAGTTCCGCCACTATTTATTTTTATTGTTTGAAGAGCGCCACCGCTGCTATCCACTAATTTATCACGAACATATTTTATAATAGTTCCGTTATTTAGTTCAACACATATATAAGCTTTGATCAAGATATACCTCCAAAGATTTATTTTATCTTTACAAGAAATAAATATAACATATATATATTAATGGGATGAATGGAAAATGAAGCGGAACAGAAACAATGTTTCCATTATACTAACTTACAGCCATTATGGGCGATTGATAATTTGAAAAAGGGTGCTTATTATGGAATGAAGGACAGTTAATAACTTGACAAATTCACTTAAATCCACTATACTTTGGTTGAGAGGTATTCATGAAGGAAAATAAAGATCTGACCAAAAGGCTTTTAGCCGCTTTGACTGAAATACACGAACAAGATTTTGGTGATGATAACATGAGTTGGAAACTTCATCAAGAAGAAGATGATTGCTGGATTTGTCAATTGATTGATGAAGCTAAAAACACTTGACAAGATTTTACAATAGAGTTATAATAAAAGAAGCATATAAGCCCAGTTAGTCCAAATGCCCTTTACAGGCAATGACCAAACGCGGCAAAAAGGAGCACAGTATGACAGAGAAAGACAATGATTTTGAAGAAATGAAGAAACAAATGGTTCGTGACAAACAAGGCAACAAAAAGTTCTGGGGTCCACCTTCAGACAAAGAAGGAAATTTTCCGATACGCCTTTTACCGCATGTCAAAGAGAACGGTGAAAAAATTTTCTATTTGCATCATAAGGTGCATTGGATCAATGGACGTTCATACGAATGTCTAAAACAAACACTTACAGACAAAGAAGGAAATGTTCACGAAGCTGAGGATTGTCCTGTTTGCACTTTTTCTAGGAAGCTTTTTGCTACCAGTGAAAAAGGCAGTGATGATTTTGATCTTGCATACGATTTATCCGCAAAGGATAGATATGTTTACAGGGTTATAGTTCGAGGCAAGGCGAATGAAAAGGAACCTGAATTTTTTGAGAGTGGCAAGAAACTATTTGGAACTCTTTATCACATTCTTACTGAGACAGATTTTGGCAACATTTGTGATTTGAAAGATGGAAGGGATTTCAACCTTGTGAAGACAGGGACTGGTCGAAGAAGTAATTATGATACTTCAACTCCATCAGCCAATGTAACACCAGCTTTTAAAACTATTGAAGAATTGAAAGAAATGGTGGTAAATTTAAAGAAAATGAATTTCTCTCAATTGGTTGAATTTGTATCAATTGAAGCAATTAAAAATTCTTTAAAAGAATACTTGAGTGGTGATGGCAAAAAAAGCCAACCTAAAGAAGAAAGTGAGAAGCCAAAGCCAATTGCTAAATCTTCTCCTGCTGTTGAGGAACCAGAGACTACTACAGAAAGTTCAGAAATGGATGATTTGCTTAGTGAATTTGGTTTGTGATTAAATAAGAGCCAGTCATATTTATGACTGGCTCTTGTTGTCTTTAAAGGGTGAACTACTGCGAAACTAAAGATTTTGCAGCTTCCCGTTTCATTGAACTAACTTGCTTACTTCCAGTGTAAGTATAGGTTGTATTCTCGGCGGGCTTAAATTCGGGCTGTACCAGCCCTACTAATTCTTTTAATTAACTTTACAGGAGATAAATAATGGCAAAAAAAACAATTGAAATAGGAACCAGACCAACTTCTGATCTGGATGATGTAATAGATGAACAATTTGGAAATCTTACTGATTTATCCAAAGTTGATACCAAAGTAAAGCTCTGGTATAGTTGGGGTATTTATTCTCTTAATTATATATCTTCAAAAGATATTCATAGCGGAGTTCCTGCTGGTAGAATAACATCAGTAAAAGGATTAAATTCTACTGGAAAGTCATTATTGCTTGCCTCCCTTGCTAAAGATCCAAAAATAGATAAAATAGTAGCAATAGGTAGTGAAGGGGGAGGCCTTTCTGCAGAGCTTTTTGAGTTTGCCCAAGCTCCATTGAATAAAATTAGAATTTCCCAATATGCTTCTTTTGCTTCATATAAAATAAAAAAAAGTAATGGAGAAGTTGAAGAAGTTCCTGATAGCAAATTTCCTGTAAAAGCCGACAGTGATGATTATAGATATATAGAAGGAGCTACAAGGTTTATTAGAAGATTTATAAATGCCATAGAATTTAAAGGAATAAAAACAAATATCGTTATTATGTTAGATAGTTTAGCCAATATGAAATCCGTAAGAGAAATTGCTGGAGGATGTTTACCAGGAGAGACAAAAGTTATAATGTCTGACGGTTCTTTCAAAGAAATAAAAAATATTTCTTCTGGTGATATAGTTTTAACTCATCTTGGAACATCAGAAAAAGTTATAGAAACAAAAATAATTACCAAAGAAGAAAAGCCAGAGTTGTTGGAGATAGAAACTGAAGAAGGTGATAAAATTAAGCTTACACCAAATCATCCATTGTTGATAAAAAGAGATGGGATAACACAATGGATGCCAGCTGGGAAACTGTTATTAACAGATGAGATACAAAAAATAAACATATAATATCTTTTGCTCCTTGCGTAAAGATAAAACAAGTAAGGAGCAAAAGATAATGGTTACAAAGTATTCAAGAGAAGAAAAAGCAAGAGTAATAGAGGAAACAATTAGTAATGTGATAGATATTGATATAGAAAATAATATGGTTATCATTTTATGTCCCATTTGTGGAAAAGAAAAAAAAGATACTTTATATGAAATTTTTTGGAGAATAAAAGAAAGAATTTTAGACAAAAAAGATGAAAATTATAAAATTTTAAGTTGCGGTAACAAAACCTGCTCTCAAATTTTAGCCCAAAGTTCAAAGTCAGTAAGAGAAAAAATAGAAAAAACTTGTATAAATAAATATGGGTTAAAAACAAATCTTTTACTTTCAGGAAATAAAGAGAAGAGTGCTATGGCTATTATAAATAAGTATGGTTCATATAAAAATCTTTATATTTATAATAGCAAAAAATATAAAGAAAAAACAGGTTATGATAATAGTATGAAAAATCCAGATATTATCAAGAAAACACAGGAGAATAGAATAAGAACTATACTTTCCTTCTCTCCAGAAAGAAAAATACTATGGTATGAAAGACGACTTCAAACTATGATAAAAAATGGCGCTAAGCTTTTTGGAGGCAAGAGACCCGATAGCAGTAAAAGAAAATACTGGAATTACAAAAAAACAGGGTTCAATATATCAAAACAGCAAATTGATTTTTTTACCAAACTGTCTAAATATGCGGAAAATATTTATTTTGGAGATAATGAAAAAAGAATTTGGATAAATGATAAAAAGTATTATATCGTTGATGGTTTTATAGAAAATAAAAATATAGTAATAGAATACAACGGTGATTATTGGCATTGCAATCCAGATATCTATCTTCCAGAAGATATTATTACAATAAGAGGAGAAAGAATATCAGCTAAAAGTATATGGGATTATGATAGTAAAAGAAAAAATGATATTATAGAAAAATTACAATGCAAATATATTGTAGTTTGGGAAAATGATTTTATTAAGAATGAGCATGAAACAATAAGAAGTATTTTGGAGGAAATAAATGAGTGATAATATTTTTGTAGAAAGCATTTATAGATCTGTAAAAATAAAGTCTATAAAAAAAATAGAAAATACAGAGAATGTCTATGACATAGAAGTTGATAAGAATAAATCTTTTTGTATTGAAAATGATATAATAGTTCATAATAGTGATATGGCTTCTCGAGCAAAGGACATAAACAATTTTTTCGGTGTATTCGATAATGCTTTTGAAAGAACAAATATAGCATTTATATTCACTAATAAATTATATACCAATCTAGGAAATCAATGGGACCCTTGGGTAGAAGCAGGAGGGCAAGGAGCTATTTACAATCCATCACTTTCGCTATTACTTGCGGATAGTGCTGTAACAAATAGCAGGGACAAAACAGACAAGGAAGTCGATGACGAAAAAGCTCGTAGAAAAACAGCTTTAGGGTCTTCATTGAAATTGATTAAAGCTACAGTTGATAAATCACGCTTTGGAACAGAAATGAGAAATATAAGTTTTCTTATTGATATGGCATTTGGCCCAGTAAGATTATCTGGATTATTTCAACTGTGTGAAGATTTTGGTGTATTAGTTAAATCCGGTAATAATTATACACTTCCTGGAGTAATTGACAAAAGTTTCTTTAAAAAGGATTTTATTAGTATAATTGAAGCTGATGAAACTAATATCATTAATAAACTTCAAAAGAAATTAGAAGAAGCTGAAGCCAAAATAAAAGCGACTAAACAAAACTTCCAAGCATCAGACCTGGATGATATACCAGTAGACGCTGATATGTCTACTATTACAAAGCAAATGGAAGCTGATTTAGATGTCTAATCCTTATATAGTATATTAAGGAGCAATTTATGGGCAGCAAGATTACTAATATTGAACCATGTGGGAAAATGGTTCTACTTAAGTTCAACGAAATTAAAGAGACCGATATGTTCACACTAAAAGGAAATGTATTGGTTCCTAATGCAAGAGCTGCTGATGAAAAGCGGAAGGTCTATGCCACTATTGAAAAGATTGGACCAGATGTTGATAAAAACTTTATCAATTTTAAAATTGGTGATAGAGTTTTTTATAATGATTATGATGTCAAGGCATTTGGCGACGATGATACAACTTATGCTCTAACAAAGGCCGAAAGTATTTATGCTGTCTATGAAGAAAGCGATACTTGAATTTAAATTCAACTAAATAAAACCCTCATTTAAGAGGGTTTTTTTTACATCTTTTCAAAAAGGTAATTATGTTGGAGGAGCCATGACAAACGACGAAGTCTATCTAGCCCTGAAAAAGGAAGGAATTAAAGAAGCTGTCAAGGGATTTATTGCCAATGTTGCGGAGGACAATTGGGCAGTATTCACACAAAAAGGAAATGTGTTTTTGTTGAACGACAACTTTTTCATTAAGTATAGTCTAAACCCAGTGTTTAGCTATAAAGATGGTAATTCTTATTTCAAGGAGTGGCAACCAGAACGATTTAAAAAAAATGAGGTAAAAAAAAGGATGAAACAAAAAACTGCCTAGTGAAAAAAGGAGAGCGGAAGCGCTCTCCTTGTAAAGATAAATTTATGAATAAACTAATTATATTTATTGGATTAATAGTAATCGGAGCTGGCATAGCTTTAGGCCCAATGGCTTATAAAGCTTTATTTCCAGCGCCTAAGCGTGTAACCGCAGTTCAAATGAAATTGCCTAATGCAATACCTTTTATTTCACAAAGAAATTTATTGAAATTTCCAGAGCCTCCTGTAGAAAAAATAAAAGATGGATTGAATGATCTGCTTGATATTGGTTCAAAAATTTCAGGATTGATAATAGGTATAGCTGGACTTGCATCTACAGTTAAACATACACATACAAAAAGAAAGGCAAAACCAAGGGCTAAAACTATTGACAAGAAAGCTCAATCAGTGTAATTTAGATTTAAATGGTATTAACAATCTCTGACAAGTTTCTAGCTTTGGAATTTGCTACTAAAGAAGAAGAAACACAATTAAAAACATTTCTTACTCATGCTGATTATTCTAATGTTTTTTTAGGCGGCGCATTTAATAAAAATAGAATTAAACAAGTTTGCTTTCTAAAAAAAATAAAAAACATGTTTGTTTGTCGTTCCGGATTTCTTCAAGAAGTAGCTGCTTTTTGTAAGAACAATGTGGTAGCTATAACAAGAGTAACTGATCAAAGAACACATTTTGAGCATCAAGAAAAAGAATGGAACTATGATGAACTTCGTTCTTTTTTTAATCCAAAATTTATTTATGTTGAACATCAAATACAAGCATTGAAATCTTTATTAAAAACCAATATTGGTATATGCCGTTTACCGACATCTGCAGGGAAAAGCGAAATTTTTATTGCCTTAATGAAAGCAACTAACCTACCAACTTTAATTTTAGTAAATAAAATAACATTAGCAACACAAATTCATTCCCGTATTAATAATGCTGGTTTGTTATGTGGAATGTCCACTGGAGCTGGATGTAAAGTGGAATATAATATGGTATCTACCATTGGGTCAGTTAAAAAAATACCTGATTTACATAAATACAAAATGCTGATAATTGATGAAGTTCATAATTCAAGCGCCTCACAATTTCAAGAATTCCTTGACTTGACTTCTTATCCATTAAGATTTGGATTTTCAGCCACTCCAGAAGGAAATGATAAATATAAATATGCTACAATCAGACAGCATTTTGGTTCTATTATAGCAGAAACAAAAGTAGCTGAATTAATAGAGAATGAAGTAATTGTAAAACCTATTATAAAATTCATAAATATAAAATGTCAACCAACCATTGATTGGCCTACTGCTAATTCTATTTGTATTATGTATAATAAAAAAAGAAATGAAATAATTTGCGATTTAGTTAAAAAGTATAATCAACCAACTTTAGTCCTTGTTAAAAACATTGAACATGGTGAAATTTTAAGGGACACTATACCCAATTCTGTATTTTTATCTGGTATTAATGATAATAATGAACGTTTAGATATAATAGATAAATTTGAGAAACGCGAGATCTCTTGTATAATTTCAACTAATATCCTCAACGAAGGTGTTTCAATAAATGTAATTCGTGTATTGATTATTGCTACGGGAGGAAAATCATTCGTCCAAACAACTCAAAAAATTGGACGTGGACTAAGAAAAGACATCGGTAAAACAGAGGTATTAATAATTGATTTTCAAGATATCGGGAATCGTTTTACCGAAGCACATTCCTCTATTAGACGAAAAACCTACCTGAAGGCAGGTTTCGAGGTTGAATTGGAAAGTTAAATAGCAGAATGCTCCCAAAAAGGATCTCAAATTGAAAAAACTTTTTATTTTAATATATATATTTATAACTGTAAATATATTCGCTTTAGATTTCATTTCCCCTTTGGAAGAAAACTATGTTGTTTCATCACCATTTGGCTATAGAAAAGCGGTTATGGGAGGTATGGAAGACGGTTTACATCGAGGGATAGACATTGTCCCATTATCAATAGAAAAAGACAAAAAAGCAAATGCAAGAGTATGCGCCGTTGAAGATGGCACAGCAAGTGTTGTTTTTGCGCCTCCCGGTAGTATTGATAAAAACGGGCATAAACTTTATGGTCATCCATTATTTGGTGGTTTAGTGATTATAAATCATGGGAATGGAATTAGTAGCCTATATGGACATATGAAAGAAGTTTGGGTAAACAATGGGCAAGTAGTTAAAAAAGGGCAATTTATCGGTTTAGTGGGGAGTACTGGTCAATCAACTGGGCCTCACCTTCATTTTGAAATTGACATCGACCCTACTGTTTTATTAGCTACTGATCTGATTAAAAAATTAAATATTGAACCATTCTTTGGAATACCTTTTATGCCTCCAGAACCAAAAAAATAATTTCCAAACCTCTTACATTAGTAAAGATAAGTATGGAGCATTAAATGCCAAATTTCAGCGACACTGTAATTTCTGTCTTAAAAACGCAAAAAGTTTTAGTTGATGATCAAACAATAGAAGAAGGTGTATTTTTTCCTATATCTCCATTGTTAGCTTATGCAAGTTTTAAAAAGAGAGTGTTTACAAATTTTAAAAATTCAAAAATCTTTAAAGTGTTGAATAAACCAAAGGAATTGAATAATAAAATAAAAGAATTGAAAGGCAATGCATTGATCGCCAAAGAAAAACTTCGAGCCAAATCTGGCAAGAATTCAGGTTCCGGCGATGATGCTTCTTTATATAAATTAACGCCAGAACAAGTTGAAGTAATGGCTGATATAATAAATAAATATGGCAAGGAACTAGCTGTTGAAATTAATCATTTCAGAGTTAATGTCTTGGCTCCTTATCAACTTATTAAAAGAATAATACGTAAAAACAAATCATTAACTTCTACTGATATCACAGGAATGAATAAAGAAGAATTCAATTCTTCATTAGAAAGTGGTAGAAGAAAAATAGGAAGACGTGGAGAATTCTTTAATAAATCTCAAGATTTACAAAATAAATTAAGGGATTTAGATGCTGATGTTCAAAGGCTTCAAACTGAAAAAACCAAACTTGCAACTGGTAAAGATCTGGACAGTGGAATTCTTGAAAAGGTATATGCTTCTTATAAAGTTGGCGAAAGTAATTTTGGTGGTCATTCGCTTGACACATTGAAAAAAACCCATGAAGAATTAACAAGAAACTATAGTTCATTAAACAAATATAGAATTGATAAAACTTCAATGTCTCCTGCTGAAGTTTTAGACATGCTTCAAAAACAACGACAACTTAGAGAAAAAGGAATAGACACATCCACTAAGGATAAAGAAAAAAAAGAAGGCGAAGTAAAAGAAAAAAAAGGTAGTTTTGCTGCAGCTTTTTCGCTTTATATGCTTAGAAGGACTATACGTGAAAGCTTTAAAAAAACTGTTGATAGCAATGTTTATGTAAAAACATATGAAAAAATTATTGATGATTTAATAAAAGACATCAGAGAACGAAGAGCTGTTATTTCAAAACAATTTGTTGAATTGAGAAAAACAATAGATTTCAATGATAAAGAAAATAAGATATGGCAAAAACATCCATCAGCCCCTTCTGAATATACAAGTGATGAAAGTCATTATTATCAAAAAGTAAAAGAAGAAGATTTTGAAAGCCCTAAATATTATGAGAGGCCAGAGGAATTACAAGCCGCTGAACGCGAAATTGAAAATGAAATAAAACGCTTTGAAAGAAAATTAGCCACAATTATTTCAGCTGAAGATTTAGCGCGGTTAAAAAAGTATAGATTAATAAACAATATAATAACCGTCAGTGAGTTAAAAGACCCAGATGAATTATTCAAAACTCAAGCTGAATTACAAGCCATGAAAAGCATGAAAATTAGTCATGAAGAACATATAGCTGAAAAAGATTATAATGAAAAATTAAGGGATTGGGCTTCAAAAGAATTAGAAGATGAAGCTGAACTTGAAAGTATTAAAAAACAAGCACGAGAATTGGCTCAAAAAATGCGTAACCAAGGTGATGGCGATATTGTAGAAAAATATCATGATTTGCTTAGACAAATTCTTGGTAGAAAAACCTTAGAGGCTCGTAAAATTTCTAAGGAAGAAAAATCAGATGAAGTTGAAGAACCAATGGAAAAGGAAGAAGTAAAAGATGATGAATAATATTCCAACTCCTCTACAAATGACTCCACTTATTGCCGCACAAATGGCACAGCTTACTGCAACTATAAATCAGGCCAATCAAAAAATAAAACTTGAAAAAAATGATATAGTATTGAACTTTGTTCTTTCTCGCTCTACATTCACTGGCTATAAAATATTATATACCATTAGAATTCAACCAATGAAAATGGTAATGGCTGGTGTTCAAATTCGTTCATCTCAAATTGATAATGAAAGTCTTAAAGAAGCTATCATAGCTAATATAGATCCATTTGACATCAAGTATATGGATTTGAAAAAATTTGATAGTACTACTTGTGAATTTGATTTTAATTTTGATAAATGGTTTGACGAAGCCACTAAAAACATTCAACCTAAAACTTATATTTCAAGATTTGATCAAGAATATAAATTGAGAATTCAACCACCTAAAGTAATAATGTTTGATATAGGAAGAAATGATTTCTTCAATTATATATCTGATAAGTTCAAAAAATATTTAATAACAAAAAATAAAGAAAAAATGTGGCTTGGGCCACTACTTCCAAAGGATTTTCAAAAGTTTGTTAATGCTAAATTAGCTAATTGCTTTAGCTATACCTATGACTATCAATTCAATAGATTTATAGTGCAATTGAAACCTGTCTATGTATTATCTGTTTCTTATGCTGTTGGTATGGCTATTAATGCTATTAAAAGTGGAAAGAATAATCCAAAGAATTTCTCTGATAGAGTTATAGGTAATTTAAATAAATTTGATAAAACTAAATTCGATGATGCTTTAAAGAGAAAATTCCTATGAAAACAGATGATGTATTAGCATTACCAAAACTTAGTAAATCATTACGTAAAAAAATGAAGGGTGGAAAGACTGAAAAGAAAGTTCCTTTTGAATACAATCAAGAACCTAATATGCATGTTGATTATAACGACGCGGATCGCACTATAAAAGATAAAGGTAATTGGAATTCAGAATGGATGTAAAAAAATGACATTTAGAGAAGCATTGGAAGTATTCCTCAACCTCGATAAAAACAAACAAGGCGTTGGTGGCAGGAATGCCGACAAAAAAATAAAAGACAAAGGTGATTTAAATAAATTAAAAACAAAAAGATCTATTAAAGGAACTTATAAAGATTATGGCGATATTGCATTTCAGAATGATGATAGTGAAATGAATGACGGTGGGGTTGGACATAAACCTTCGCGCTTGGCACAAGGATTTTAATTATGACTTTAAGAGAAATATTTAAGATTATTAAAAAGAAAAATGTTAAGAAAGTGAATAAAAGTTCTGGTGTGGAATTAAATGATAAAAGAAGTGGTTCTTTTGACAGCAAAGCTTCTAATTATATAGGATAAACTATGACATTGAGGGAAATGATTTATAATGATATTAAAGGACATAAATCTACTATTGTAGCTAAAAAGAAAAAAATAAAGAAAACTGTATTAGGTGATACAGGCGTTGATTACGATCAATTGAAAGCGCCTAATTTTGCTGCACGAGATAGACAAGAAGATAACAGCACGGAGTAATAATGACATTAAATGAAGCATTGGAACTATTAACTGAAAGTATTATATTGCCTACTAAACAAGCTCCTGATTGGGTAAAAAATGTACTAAAAGAAAAAGGCTGGGGATTACAAACTATTAAAGTAGAAGTAACTGAAAAACCAAGTCTCCATAAATATGCTGATCATGATGTTATGAATATGTATTTCTATGTGAACGGGCAAGTAAAAGAAAAAAATATAGAAACTATGGAACAAGTAGTGGCCATGAACCGTGGAACAGAAACTAGATTGTATGATACAATGGGAGCTGGAACTCCTAATATGCTTTTAGTTACACATACACCACCACATGTCGCCATACTTTATGCGCATCCTAATCAAATGCCAAAACAAATAGAAAATAAAAATAGCGATTTAAGTGATGACGAAAAGAAAATGTTACTTATTACTAAAGGATATATATCTTCTTATCGAGCAGAATATTTTAAACGATATAAAATAAATACTAAATTACAGGAAATTAAAGAAAGTCTAATCAAAAAAGGATTAATGACTGCAGCAGGTGCTTTGAATACTGCTGGCAAGAATGAAGTTGAAAAGTTAAGAGATGCTAATGGTATAAATGCTTTAGAGAAATTATTTGGATATGGAGATTAAATATGAAATTACAAGAAGCGCTAGATTTTGTTAATGAAGAAGCTGGTGGCGAAGAAGAACTAAAAGGAAAAGAAGATCGTGGTAGACTTGCAGCTGATATAAAGAAAAAATTAATAATCAAAGGTTTTACGCCAGAGCAAGCTGCTTCTGTAATTGGAAGTTTAATTCAACAATTAAATTCTTCTGGATGGTTAAATAAAATTCTTCCCGATGACGAACGTATTGCAGACATAAAAATTAATATAGATGGTAGTCAAGTTAGATTTTTTGTGACCTCAGATGAAAACCCGAAAGAAACTAAAACATTTACTATTAATAGCGTGGGCGAACAAGAAGCGGTTACACCTCAAACAATGCCACAAATAAAGCAAGAGCATAATGGAAAAATTATGCCGCTTGGTGGTTATGCCAATAAACCTAAAGTTTAACGAAAACACTTGACAAAGTTTTAGAAAATTGATATAATGTAGATATCTAAGAGAACTTCATTTGCTTTTTAAAGAAAAGGAATGTTAGTTTCTCAGGAGGAATATATGGGTAGCTATGGAAATGTGTTGGATCTGGTGGACTTCTTTAACGGAATATGGAATAACTTTCCTGTTTTTGTCGAAGCAGATATGAGGGGGACTTATAATGTTCCTTCATTTCCACCTGTTGATGTAAGCATAAATAAAGACAATAAAAACATGGTCTTTGATTTTGCTGTAGCAGGTTACACTGAAGAAGAATTGGATATCAATTTTTCTGGCGATTATCTAATTCTTAAACTGGAAAGCAAAGCAGAGGATGCTACAAAAACTTCTTCTGTGAAAGTTATTCATAAAGGCATTAGAAAACAAGATGTTAATTTCAAATATTATGTTCCAAGTGACAAATATTTGCAGGATAATGTTGAAGCAACATTAGCTAATGGAATTTTAACTGTTAAAATTCCAGCAAGAGAAGAAGCTCAAAAGAAAAAAATTACTATTATCAAATGAATTAAAAACAGCACCTCAAATGGTGCTGTTTTTTTAAGGGATAGAAAACGAATTAATGAATATAATTAAAGTAGAAGATAATGGCGGTAATTTTTTTAAATATGAAGAATATATTAAAGATGGTTTTTTTATTCCAAAAATAAAGAAAACTTATTATATTCATTTTATTTCACCTTCTGGTAAAGAAGGAAGAAGAAGAGTTTCTTTTTTTGAAAATCCATTGACAGAAAATTCATTTCTCACAGCTGAAGAATTAAAAGCAAAAAGATATAAAGAAAAAACTGGTTATGATAATCCCTCACAAAATCCTGTCATTAAACAAAAAAAAGAAACAACTTCATTAAAAAACTATGGAGTTTCCAATATATTAAAAAACAAGCAAGTAAAAGAAAAAGGGATGATTGAAAAATATGGTGTGGCCAATCCGGGTTCATCAAAAGAATTGCTTGATAAATCAATAAGCGCCAAGTTGGAAAAGTATGGAAATAAAAATAATTTTGAAAAAATAAAAGCAACTAATTTAGTAAAATATGGAACAGAAGTTGCTATGAATAACTGTGAGGTTAAAGAAAAAACAAAAGCAACTCTATTAAAAAAATACGGTGAAAAATATGAAAAAGCCTTTATAAATAAAGGTTCAAGAACAATTCTTGATTTTAAAAGCTATTTAATAAGTAAAGAAATGCTACTGTTAGATGAATATCCAAATGATACATTGTTTACTAAAATAAAATTACCTATAAAAATAAAATGTCATTGTGGAGAAGTATTTGAATTACAAAGTATTAGACATTTGTTTGTAACAAACGGTTGTTATAAACATTATATATCTTCTATATCAAAGCAAGAGAATGAAGTTAAGGAATTTATAAATTCTTTGGGATTTGAAACTTGTAAATATATTATGCAGGATAAAAAACATATAGATATTTATATTAAAACATTAAATATTGGATTTGAGTATAATGGAGTATACTGGCATTCACAAATAGAATTGGAAAAAAGAGGATTTAATAATAATTATCATTTAAATAAAACAAAACAAGCTAAAACTGCGGGAATAAATTTATACCATATTTTTGAGGATGAATGGATTAATAAAAAAGATATAGTAAAAAATAGAATAAAAAGCATACTTGGCATTGCTGAATACAAAAATTATGCAAGAAAAACTTCTATAATACAAATAAGTGCAATACAAAAAAATGATTTTTTAAATAAATATCATCTTCAAGGGCAAAATATAAGTTCTATAAATTATGGAGCTTTTATAGATAAAAACTTAATAGGAGTTATTACTTTTTCTAAGCCAAGAATATCAAAAGAAAATCCAATTGGAGTTTGGGAACTAAGTAGATTTGCTACTTATGGAAGTATAGTTGGGTTGGCTTCTAAATTCATTAAAAGATTTATTATTGATTTTAAACCAAATTCGATAATAAGTTTTTCCGATAAAAGATGGAGCTTTGGGAATTTGTATTCTACAATAGGATTTACTTTTTTGTATTCAACCTCTCCAAATTATTGGTATGTTCATAATAAACCAGAAAGATTTCATAAATCAAATTTTAAAAAAGAAGATATAAAAAATAAACTTGAATTTTTTGATGAAGAAAAAACTGAATATGAAAATATGCTAGATAATGGGTGGGATAGAATTTGGGATTGCGGACTTGATAAATGGGAATTAATCGTTAAGTGAAAAAGGAACCATATTGGTTCCTTTTTAACAATATTTTGCTATCCGTATTAAGAAGGAGTCGTATCTACATCGGTTCCCTTCACGGCAAGGTCGTATCTAAATACACAAGTTACTTCGCAAAAATCATCTGAAGAAGAATCCAAACCTTCACCATAAGTGATAGTTGTTGGCCAAATATAGAAATAATTCCATGTGCGAACAACACCACCAGCAGGATCAAGCTGCGCTAATGTAGCGGAAGTTGAATATTGTTTCTTAAAAAACATCTGTCCAGTGATTGGATTATA
>Ga0209083_1001422_pt1 | contig 27384 bp, 23 predicted proteins | sample AM7aDNAmetaG_FD_184132 | JGI IMG/M metagenome (GOLD analysis project Ga0209083, IMG submission 184132) | Freshwater microbial communities from Finland to study Microbial Dark Matter (Phase II) - AM7a DNA metaG (SPAdes) (version 3) | ecosystem: Environmental > Aquatic > Freshwater > Lake ...
TTGTTGAGCACACACACCTGAGTCCTGAACTCGCAGAGGAAATTATTTACCAAGATGCTTATTTGTGCTTGATTGTAAGAGGATTTGAGATCGGTTCATTCGGTTTATTTTGCTTAGTGTACCATATGCCAGGTTGACACAAGGATTTATAGAGGAAAGATTTAGTGTTCCTATGTGCCTTCGTGGTAAAAAGAAAACCACTGACGCTGAGAACACCCAGAGACACAGATTTTGTTGAATTTCCTGGTTTATTCAGCACGAAGAACAGGTTTATTTCAATCTCAGATAAAAGCTGTCAATTATCCAGTATTTTTGCACACAGCCATTGGGTCCTTTTTATCAGCTATACATGGCAGAAATTGCGGGTGAAGACTGCTTCCTGATCATAGCCTGAACTTTAAACGCATGTCAGGGATAAAAATAATCACTGCTCTTTACAAAACTCAGCCAGGATAAACGTTACCGGGACAACCTTTGTATTTGAAATTCTGAAAGAACAGCAGCATCAGATCATTGCTAAAAACAATCCCATGTCAGGTCCTGTAAAAAAAAGGACATCACCCGTATGGGTAATAATCGCCTTTGCCACTGTTTATATCGTGTGGGGATCCACCTATTTTTTTATACAGATAGCGGTGCGGCATTTTCCCCCGATGATATTGGGTGCATTTCGTTTTTTAACCGCGGGGGGATTAATGATGGGATGGTGCCTGCTTAAAGGAGAAGGGCCTGGCTCCTGGAAACAAATAAAACCCGCCATCATCAGTGGGTTAATGCTGCTGCTGGTGGGTACCGGGGCGGTAATCTGGTCAGAAAAATGGCTTCCCAGTTCCCTGGTGGCTGTGCTCATATCCTCATCGCCACTTTGGTTTGTAATATTGGATAAACCCAGGTGGAGAGAGAATCTCACCAACCGGTCGGTAATTGCCGGCTTGATTTTTGGTTTTATCGGTGTGATCCTGATGTTCGGTGAAAAGGTAGCAGAAGCCATCTCTTCAACAAACAACACCAATGAAATAATTGGTTTGTTTATTCTCCTGATAGGGACCATGAGCTGGGCAGGCGGATCATTGTATTCCAAATACCATTCTTCGGGATCCACTAGCTTGAGCGCTGCATGGCAGATGATGGCAGCAGGGGTTGCATTCATGCTGGGCAGTTTGTTGTTTAAGGAATGGAATGAATTTGAATTGCAGTCTGTCACTCCTGGTTCCTGGTTTTCTCTCCTGTATCTGATATTTCTGGGATCTTTAGCGGCTTTCAGCGCCTTTATATGGTTGTTACAAGTCCGCTCAGCTGCCCAGGTGAGTACTTACGCTTATGTAAACCCGGTAATAGCTGTATTGCTTGGAGTGTTTTTTGCAGGCGAACAGATGAGCCTGCTGCAGATGAGTGGTCTTGTTGTGATCCTTGTCAGTGTGTTATTGATCAATCTGACAAAATACCGGAAGGAGCAAAACCGCGTGAACTAAGGATTTCCTCCCTGATATCGCTAACGAATGTTTTTCCCAAATGGAAAATGCTGCCCGAAACGATACTGATTACAAATCCTTCGCTGTGAAAATGCCGTTATACCAAAGCTTTTCTGCTTTTATCGTGACTAATATATCCGATATCTTCGTCCACTTCACCTTCGGGATTTTTTTGTCGATGAAACGATTGAATGGTTTTTAATTTAGACTGACTTCAAATTATTACTATCTTTGTCATTGAATCAAATTTTTAAACCTGTTTATAAATGCCAAAATATATCATTGAACGTGAAATTCCTGGTGCTGGAGCGTTCTCAGCTGAACAATTAAAAGCCATTTCACAAACATCCTGTGGGGTTTTAATCAAAATGGGATCAAAAATACAGTGGATTCACAGCTACGTGACGACCGATAAAATTTATTGTGTTTACATCGCTCCAAACAAAGAAATGATTCTTGAACATGCCAGGCAGGGAGGATTCCCGGCAAATACTGTAACGGAAGTGTCAGGTATCATTGACCCTGCTACTGCCGAATAATCGCCATCGGGGTATTCAGGATTATTTTCAGGTGTATGTTAATAATTACCCTGACCATTCTGCTTCATAACAACTGCCGTGATAGCGTGTTTTTGCCATGCCATATCCGGTATTTGTGAGCATGTTGGCCTGTTTCCAGATCATGTAGCCCCCGGGTTACGGAACGGGTGATCTGACTTAAAAAAAAGGTGGACCCCAGTCGTGTTGCGTGAAGAAATAAGTGCCCTCATTTCCTGATAATGCAACACTTTTTCCGAATACTGTTACCCCCCTCCCTGAAATTGGGTGCAACTTTGCATCGTCAATATCACAATCATTTATTGTAATTAAAACGATCAAGATGGAAACAACAACTTCTTCAACGAAAACAAAATGGGGCATCGACCTTGCCCATTCTGAGATTTCTTTCAAAGTAAAACATCTCATGATTTCGAACGTCAAAGGCATATTCACTGATTATGGGGCAAACATTTACTTTGCCGGGGAGGATTTCATGACCCCGGAAATTGATTTTTTCATGAATCCTGCTTCAATCAATACGGGAGATGACAAACGTGATGCCCACCTGAAAAGTGTCGATTTTTTTGATGTGGAAAATCACAAACAAATAACATTTTCCAGTAAATCTTGTGAAAAGACCGGCAATGACGGACATTTCACATTGCACGGAAATCTCATGATGAGGGGCATCACCCAACACATAACGCTGGATGTTGAATTTGGAGGTATAATGAAGGATCCCTGGGGAAATCAGAAAGCAGGATTCACCCTCAACGGAAAAATAAACCGCAAGGATTGGGGTTTAAGCTGGAATGCAGCCCTGGAAGCCGGTGGCGTGCTGGTAAGCGACGAAGTAAGAATCAGCTGCGAGGTGGAACTGGTAAAACAATCCTGATTTTATTCTTATGAAAAACACCATTCTTCACAAAGCCGAAACGCGTGGCGACGCAAATCATGGCTGGCTGCAAAGCAAACACACTTTCAGCTTTGCAAATTATTACAACCCTGACAGGGTACACTTTGGGATGCTGCGGGTCCTGAATGATGACACGGTAGCACCCGGAATGGGCTTTGGCGCTCATCCCCACGACAATATGGAAATCATTTCCATTCCTCTGGAAGGGGACCTTGAACACAAAGACAGTATGGGGAATGTTTCCGTTATCCGGCATGGCGATATCCAGGTAATGAGTGCAGGCACAGGGATTACCCACAGCGAATACAACAAGAATAAAGATAAGCCCGTGAAGTTCCTGCAAATATGGGTTTTACCGGATGTGGAAAACGCAACGCCCCGGTATGATCAAATCACCCTGAACATTGCCGACCGGCACAACAAGCTGCAGCAAATATTATCTCCTTTCGCGGATGATCCCGGGGTATGGATCCACCAAAATGCATGGTTCCATTTAGGAAAATTCGACAAGGGTGTCAGTGCTGATTACGAGATCAAAGCAAAAGGGAACGGAATGTATGCATTCATTTTGAATGGGAATGCTACCATAGAGAATCAGCTGCTCAACATGCGTGATGGATTTGGTATCCGGGACATCGACAAAATAAAGATTAAAGCCGACAGTGACACTGAATTTTTATTGATGGAAATCCCGATGAAGTGACGGTTAGCATGAAAAGCGATGGCATAAACGCCAATAATAACCTTCATGTTACAGCGACTGAATATCTCCATGAAAGCCCTCACTTTTATTGAATAAATTCATAAGTGAATCCATTGATTTTGTTTCTGTCGAAAGAACTTTGCAAAGATTTGCGCTTCTCACTTGCGAAGCCGCCATAAAGCACTGTAATGGACCATTGACAGACTGGCACCTGTTGTCTTATCAGAAATTGTAGCATTTCCCAGAAAGAAGCATCCTGTTTAGACGCGATGCCGCAACAGGTAAAGGACCAGGAAAAAATGTTAGGTAGATTAATGTTTTTCAACTACCTTTGCAGTCCTTCCATGGACAGAATTTTTTGTCCTATTGCTTTGATTTTCAATATTTTTATGTTGTATAAGATTTCATTCTCCTGGCATAACACGAATTTTCGTCCGGGTATTGCCCCGCCATCGATCGCCTTCACAACTCCCCTATGAGCAAACTTAATCTGTTTTTCCTGTTGCTGGTATTTCCATTGGGATTGAACGCCCAAGTAAGAATACTTTTCAATGCCACCAAAGCCGAAACTGCCGGCAGCGCCGATTGGGTAATCGATGCCGACCTTCACAACATTGGCTACACCAATGGACCTCCTGTTGTCGGCCAGGGGAGCGAATCGAATCCACAGCAGTTACCAACCCCGTTGCAATCGACCGTTACATCATCCTCCCCTGAAACTTACTGGAACGGGGGAATATCAGCATGGGGGATCGACCTGGTAAAGAAAGGATATATCGTCGAAACCTTGCCATATAACGGAGCCATCACCTACGGCATCGCCAGCAATCCCCAGGATCTTTCAAACTACAAGGTGTTCATCGATTGCGAACCAAATATCTTATACACGGCTGCGGAAAAAACCGCAATCATGCATTTTGTGCAGAACGGGGGAGGCTTGTTCATGGTTTCGGATCATACTGTATCAGACCGGAACAATGATGGTTCAGATTCTCCGGTCATCTGGAATGATCTCATGACCAACAACGGAATACTCGCAAATCCATTCGGCATTACTTTTGACCTGGCAAATTTTTCGCAGACCACCACCAATATCCCGGTGCTGCCTGCCGATCCTATCCTGCATGGCATCATGGGAAATGTAACCTCCGTCATGTGGAGCAACGGCACCTCCATGACCCTGAATACTACGGCAAACAGTTCTGTAACGGGAATCATCTATAAAACCGGATCTGCTTTCGGAAATTCCAACGTCATGTTTGCTTATGCTTCTTATGGAACCGGGAAAGTCGCGGCGATCGGTGACAGTTCCCCCTGCGATGACGGTACCGGTGATTCGGGAGACGTCCTGTATAATGGATGGACCGCCGATGCCGGTGGAAACCATGAACGGCTGATCATCAATGCCACCCTCTGGCTTGCTTCATCCAGCCAGGCGTTACCTGCCGTAACAACACTCGCTGCCGCACCTGTCGCTTCAGCATCTGCGACACTCAACGGATCGGTAAACCCGAACGGGGCGGCAACAACCGCTCATTTTGAATGGGGCACCACAACCAGCTACGGCAACTCCACCCCGGTGGCTTCTGCCGGTTCCGGAAGCAGTGCTATCAATGTTTCTGCCGGCATTTCAGGACTCACCACGGGAACAACCTGCCATTTCAGGATTGCAGCTGTTAATGTCGCCGGAACCTCTTACGGAACCGACCTGACCTTCATCCCGGGCAGTGCGCAGCTGGCAACCACGGCCATTTCCTCGATAACGATGACCGGGGCCATTTCAGGGGGGTCAATAACATCCGACGGAGGCAATGCCATCACTGCGCGTGGTGTTTGCTGGAACACCTCCGCCAGTCCAACGATTGCCAACAACCATACATCTGATGGTTCGGGTATTGGAAGTTTTACAAGCAGCCTGTCGGGTTTGGCATCCAGTACCGTATATCATGTAAGGGCTTATGCGACCAACACAGGCGGAACCTGGTACGGGGAGGATCTTTCTTTTACGACTTCCTGCGGCACCTTCATCCTGCCATTTTCTGAAAGTTTTACCACCGCAGCCCTGCCCGGATGCTGGGCACAGATCGACCACCAGGGAAACGGTGAATTATGGGCTTTCGGAACAATAACCGGGTATTCTCCCCTCCCCGCCCTGACCGGGAATTACGCTTTTTTAAACAGTGACGGATATGGCAGCGGAAATTCACAGAACGCCGACCTGGTTACCCCATCCTTGGATCTCTCCGGTTATGTTGCAGCAAACCTGGCCTTTAAACATTACTTCAGGTACTATGCCGGATCTTCCGGAACCGTTTCCTACAGCATCAACGACGGGTTGTCGTGGACATCCATTGCAACATTCAATACGGCAAGCACTTCAAATCCTGCTTCTTTTTCCCAGGCGGTAAATGCAGTTGCAGGACAACCGAACGTGAAATTTAAGTGGAATTTTATCGGAACCTGGGGACACTACTGGGGTATCGATGATGTTCAGATAACAGGAACACCCTGTACAACACTTCCGGTAAGTGTCACCATTGCAGCAACAGCAAATCCTTTTTGCGCCGACTCCCTTGTCACGTTGAACGCCACACCCGTCAATGGCGGAATATCGCCTGCCTTCCTGTGGAAAGTAAACGGGGTGAGCGCTGGCACGAACAGTGCGTCGTTTACCTATGTACCGGCGAATAACGACGCAGTTACCTGCACAGTCACCTCCAGTGCAAACTGTACCTCAGGCAATCCGGCGATATCAAACCAGGTGCTGATGTCATCTTTTTTGATCATTCCCACCATTACAGGATCATCGTCAGCATGTTTGGGAAACCCGGCTGAAACTTACATCACCGAGCCAGGGATGACCGGTTATGCATGGGGCGTTACGGCCGGGGGAGAGATCATCTCCGGAATCGGGACCAACTCAATATCTGTGATCTGGAATGCAGCAGGCCCGCAAACCATAGCGGTAACTTATAGAAATAGTTCAGGATGCAGCGCCCCCGTTCCGGCCGTATTTCATGTGAACGTGAATGCACTTCCCGGACCAGCCGGCGCTATTTCAGGCCCGGCAAATGTTTGTGCTGGTACCCAGGGTGTAATTTATTCGGTTGACTCCATCCCGGATGCAACAAACTACCTATGGACGATCCCTGTCGGTGCAACAATCGCAGCGGGGCCGGGAACAAGAACAATTACGGTTAATTTCTCCGATTCAGCCTTTACCGGAGAATTCCTGGTGAGGGGAACCGGTATATGTTCGGATGGCCTCCAGTCCCCGGTTCTTCCGGTTTCGTCAAATCCATTGCTTACCGGCCGGATATCAATAACCAACCAGATCATTCCATCAGCATCCCTGGAGTGCCATGCTGCACAGAGCATTACTACAGCAGATTCCGGCACTTTGTTCACGATAGCAGCAGGAGGCGGAGCGACACTCATCGCCAGTGAGTATATACGGTTGTTACCCGGAACGAGTGTGCAGGAGACCGGAATGCTCCATGCGTTCATCACGAATGAGTGTATTCCCTGCAGCCTGTTGAATCTGCATGGATCCAGTGCTTCACCGGTTATTGCCTCATGGACCGGTGACATTCCAGCAAATCAACGCGAACCATCGTCCATATCAATTTATCCGAACCCGACTTCCGGGAGTTTCACCCTTGAAGTTGCTGGTATGGAAGGATCGGGAAAAGTCCACATGGAAATTTACAGTTCACGGGGCGAGTGCCTGAAAAGTGAAGAACTGACAGGAGAACTGCGGCATGTTTATTCACTTTCCGGAAGGCTGGCAGGCGTTTATTTTATCAGGGTTACTGCCGGGGCAAAAGTTGAAACGTTCAAACTGATCCGGTATTAAACTTCCGCATCACCCGTTAAAACACCTGCGGTTTCTATATTATTTTTTCAGAGAAGCCATGTCAATTACAAATCGGTAGCGCACTTCACTCTTCAGCATTCTTTCGTATGCCTCATTAATGTCCTGTATGCTGATTATTTCAATTTCAGATACAATGTTGTGTTTGCCGCAGAAATCCAGTAATTCCTGTGTTTCTGCTATCCCGCCGATGACGGAACCTGCTATGGCTTTTCTACCCAGGATCATCGGTACGGTGTTTAAAATTGGTTCCAATCCTCCCAGATAACCCACCAAAACAAGGGTGCCGTTGATATTTAAAGCAGAAACATACGGATTGACATCATGAACATAAGGTACGGTATCAATAATCAAATCAAATTTCCCTTTTACCGAGTTCATTTGGTTATGGTCTGTGGAGATAATCACTTCATTTGCCCCAAGTTCAACAGCATCTTTCTTTTTATCCTGTGTTCTTGAAAAGAGGGTAACTTCTGCGCCTAACCCTTTTGCCAGTTTAATTGCCATATGTCCTAATCCACCTAAACCAACAACCGCTACTTTGCTGCCTTTTCCAACTTTCCAGTGACGAAGCGGCGACCAGGTGGTAATTCCCGCACAAAGCAAAGGGGCCACTGCTGCCAGGTCCAGATTTGAGGGCACTTTCAAAATGAAGTGTTCATCCACAACGATCTTTTCAGAATAACCACCGAACGTCTGCGTCCCTGAATGTTTGTCCTTCCCGTTGTATGTTCCTGTAAATCCGTTTAAACAATATTGTTCAAGGTCGTGTTTACAACTTTCACATTCGCGGCAGGAATCCACCAGGCAGCCTACAGCAGCAAAATCTCCTGCTTTCAGTTTGACAACTTCACCTCCTGTCCTGGTAACCTTCCCCACAATTTCGTGTCCAGGGACTGCAGGATAGATGGTTCCTCCCCAATCATTTCGCGCGGTGTGTAAATCGGAATGACAAACACCACAATACAAAATTTCGATCTCAACATCTTTGGCGGTAACCTCTCTTCGCCCGATGTTCATTTGTTTTAAAGGCGCATTTGCTGCCGGTGTTCCGTATGCTTTTATATTCATTGTTTTCATTTTTACTTTTCATTGATCATATTTCGTAATACTTTATCGATGTAAGATATTGTATTGAAAGTCCCCGGGTACCCTTATCATCATGTCGCACGCAAGATCCGGAGTTCCCGTTCTGAGTTCTGATCTGAGAACGGGGTGAATGCTTACCTGTTTATCTCTCAGAATCAGCGGTTAATCCATTTTGCCGCACCTTCAGAATACCTTTCCCCCTGCACCTTGATCTTTGATGAAGCCGTATTCATTTCAAGAAGATCGCCGGTGGTAAGTTCTACTGCTGTGGCTCCGATGTTTTCTTCCAAACGCTTCAGGTTCGTGGTACCCGGAATCGGAACGATCCAGGGCTTTTGGGCAAGCAGCCATGCAAGGGCTATTTGTGCTGGCGTGGCATTTTTGCGTTGTGCAATTTTCCCCAGCAAATCCACAAAGGCCTGATTTTCTTTACGGTTCCCGGGCGATAAACGGGGAACCGTATTGCGGAAGTCTGTCTTGTCGAAGGTTGTATTTTCGTCCATTTTCCCCGTAAGAAAACCCTTGCCAAGCGGACTATAGGGGACAAAGCCTATTCCTAGTTCTTCAAGTGTTGGCAGTATTCCGGTTTCAGGTTCCCTCCACCACAGTGAATATTCACTTTGAAGTGCGGTGACGGGCTGAACAGCATGAGCACGACGGATTATCTGCACACCTGCTTCGGAAAGTCCGAAGTGTTTCACTTTTCCTTCTTTGATCAGGTCCTTGACAGCTCCTGCCACGTCTTCAATAGGTATGTTTGGGTCAACGCGGTGCTGATAGAATAAATCAATTACTTCTGTTTTGAGACGTTTTAATGAAGCCTCGGCAACTTGTTTGATATGTTCGGGGCGGCTGTTCAAAGCAGAAATACCACCCGTATCGAATCCGAACTTGGTAGCTATCACTACCTTTTCACGCATAGGAGCCAGCGCTTCACCCACGAGTTCTTCGTTTGTGAATGGCCCGTAAACTTCAGCCGTATCGAAAAAAGTGATCCCGCATTCAACGGCAGCCCGAAGCAAGGAAATCATTTCCTTTTTGTCTTTTGGGGCCCCATAGGAGAAACTCATTCCCATACAGCCGAGCCCGAGCGCAGATACTTCCAGTCCGCTGTTGCCCAGCCTGCGTTTTTGCATCTTGTTTTCCATCATTACAGGTTGTTTGTATTTATTTCTGTTTGATATCGTAAGCCATTAAAGCATTGTTGTGCCGGAGATAAAGGATGCCCTGATGAATAACCGGGTGCGCCCAGAACGGGCCAGATGTTCCCTGGGTAACCCGGAAACTGCTCACCAGGTCGAATTTTTCAGGTGTGGCTTTCACGAGGGCCACATTCCCTTTTTTTTCTTCAAATAAATAGAGCATTCCTTCCGCCGAAATAACAGAGCCTTTACAATGCCAGTGTTCTTCCCACATCTTTTTACCTGTATTCCAGTCGATGCAGCACCAGTTCCCGTTCCCGTTGTTCAGCCAGTTTGAGCCGTAAATAAATCCGTTTACAAGTACAACACCCCCGTGGTGAACATCGAGTACACTGTCCACCCAAATTACGGATGCCCCTTTTCCGTCGCCGGCAATTTTAACCATCATCCCCCCGGTATTGTAACCACCCGTTACGTAGACCATGCCGTCATGAAACAAGGGGGTTACGCATTTGATAAGGTCCCAGTTGGGGTTATAAGATGCAGGATGTTCATGAGCCACTGTCCAGAGAATTTCTCCGTTTGCGGCATCAACGGCATACACGTGACCCAATGAAACATTTACAATGGTTTTTTTACCTGCAAAATCGATGAGGATGGGTGAAACATACGCGGGTTTGTCATTGAGGCTTGCAGATTTCCAGATAACACTTCCTGAAATCTTATCCAGGGCAATGGTCATCGTTTCAGGTCCACCCGGAGAGAAATAAAGCTTATTCCCATCGAGCAGGAGCGATTCGGCAATGCCCCATTTGCCGTAGGTGCCTTTATTGAGTTCGCTGGCTTTGTATGACCAGATTATTTTCCCGGAAATTCCATCAATGCAGGCAAGGTCGCCATACCCGCTCGAAGTGTACACGAATTTGCCTTCAACGGTGGGGGTGGACCTGCTTTCCGGAAACGATTCATTCCATGCGCGCCCGATTGGGGTTTGCCACAGCATCTTGCCATTCAGGTCCAAAGCATAGATGACATCAACCGAGTCCCTGGTCCCTGTGGTATACAGGATGTTCCCGCCGAAAGAAACCGAAGCGTACCCTTTGTCGAGTTCCGTATTGCACCACAGAAGGTCGGGGCCGGCATCAGGCCATGATTTTAAAAGCCCCGATTCTGCTGATACCCCGGTGCGGTTTTCTTCGCGCCATTCACTGATCGCCTGCGGGTGAGCGAAAACGGGAAGAAATACAAGGAGGATGAATGGCACTATCGTGTTTTTCATATCGTATAAAATTAATTAAAATTTAAAGGATTCGCCGGCATGAGATCTTCAGCCGGAAAATCGTGATTTATGTATTGATCAACCGGCACCTGTATCCGGGGGCAAAGATAATGCGGGAATATCATCAGGAATAGCTAAGAACAAATAAAAACTTACGAAAAACAAACATTTTTTAAATTTCAATGGGCTTGATTGAACAGGGGACCCATGATTACGATTTCTCATTTTGTATAATGATAGTTGTAAAAGTCATATTTTTATATCATCAAATATTAAGAGATTGTTTAAATTTCCATCATTAAAAAAGATTAACCACAGTGACACCAGGAGGACACGATGTATACAATGAAAACCATGGTGAACTTTGTGGTTAAATAAACGTATTTAAAATTCCGGCAGGATTGTAAAGAGGAAAAACAACAAATTTTAAACAAACGTCATGTTACTCTTAAAAAAACAACACCATGAAGCATTTAATATTTCAATCCGGAATCTTATTTTGCTTGATACTTTTATTTCATTCATGCGACCATTTTAACAATATTGATGGTCTTGTAATAGATGACTTGACTCATGAGCCAATTGACAGTGCGCTTGTCTGCGTCAAATTTAAAGACCATGTTCTTGATTCGTTCTCCTGTATCCAGGACAGTTTAACCAAAACACAACGAAAAGCGTATATTAAAAAATATGGAAATGAGGCAAAATGGATTGATACAGGATTTGACAGAATGATACGGCGTATTCCAACATTGACTGATAGTAACGGGAAATTCGACATTGGTTTTCCTCCTGGTGCTTTCCCGCACTACAAGCTATGCCTTGAAAAACCCGGATATGAAACATTTGAAATTAAAAACGAACAAATAAATTGGGACAAAAGACCGAAAGTATTCAGCATGAAAAGAAAAAGCGGTACATAATAAATGACCATCCTGCCGCAGAGCGGGATATCAAATTAGTAATGTGAAAGCAGTTGATTTTATTGAGGGAACAGACGGTTTAGCCTGATCTTGTTACAATCTGCCCGGCCGGTGGATGCATTCAAAGCATGGACGGCCTGTCATCATATCAAAGAAAATGAAAAAACCGGCCACGATCAACCCGTTTGAAGTGGTGAGTTTATCATAGGATTTTTCGCTTCCTTCAGCATTTAAACCAGTGCAATTCAGGAAAAAAGCCATAACCAGGCCAGAACAAATTGTGAATTTTGTTCTCATATCATTATACGTATAAACCTTACCAAACATCACTTCATCAGTTCAATCCGATCCTGCAAACGAATATCCGCTGAAGAGGCGCCAACCATGACGGCAAAATGGCCCGGTTCCAAGACGGGTTTCGCATTTTGATCAAAGAAGGACAACTTTGCCGCATCAAGATTAAAAGTGATTGTTTTTGATTCTCCCTTTTTGAGAGATACCTTGGCGAAATCCTTTAATTCAGAAACAGGGCGGCTGATCGACCCCACTAAATCCCGGATATACAATTGCACGATCTCTTCCCCATCGAAAGAGCCAGTATTTGACACGGTAACCTTGACAACCACAACGTCACCCTTCTGGAATTGTTTCCTGTTTATTTCCAGATTGCCATACCGGAAAGTGGTGTACGACAATCCATAGCCGAATTCATATTTCGGGTGGATGGAAAGATCCGTATAGGCAGAACGATAAAAGCGATCCGAGTCGTTTTGGGCAGGGCGCCCGGTGTTGAAATGGCTGTAATAAATTGGGATTTGACCAACACTGCGCGGAAAGGTCATGGTTAGTTTCGCTGATGGGTTATAATCGCCAAAAAGCACATCGGCAATGGCATTGCCCGCTTCGCTTCCAAGCCACCACGTGTAAAGAATAGCCGGGGCATGATCGGCGGTATAATTAAAAACCAACGGGCGACCGGCACTAATCAGCACCACCACGGGTTTTCCTGTTTTAAGCAGAAGTTCCAGGAGCTCTTCCTGAACGCCGGGAATCCCAATGTTGCTCCTGCTTCTGGCTTCGCCCGACATGTCCCTGCGCTCCCCCATGGTGAACAGGACCACATCGGCCTGCTGTGCGATGGCGAGGGCTTCGCCGAAACCCTTGCGGCTTTCCCCGTCAAAACCGCAACCCAGGGCATAATGCAACCTGGTCTCCCTGCTGACCCTTGCGGAGATGCCTTCCCACCATGTCACGATTAAATTCGAATCGACACCGGGCACGTTGACATCCCAGAATCCTTTGTTTTGATTCACAGCCATTACCATCGGGCCAATGACAGCGATATTCTTCAAGGTGGGAGAGAGTGGCAGGAGATGGTTTTCGTTTTTTAACAGCACTATGCTTTTGCGGGCCATCTCACGCGCCATGGCGGTATGTTCAGGATTGTTCAGCGCTTTGCGTTCCCGTTCTTCATTGCAAAAACGATAGGGGTCCTCAAACAATCCCAATTCGAACTTCTTCACCAGGATTCTCCGAACGGCTTCATCAACGGCAGCTGAACTCACCAGCCCTTCCATGACGAGCTTTTCAAGGTGGTTCCTGTAGCAGCGACTCTCCATATCCATGTCGCATCCCGCATTGATCGCGCTGAGTGCTGCTTCGTAATCGCTGGCTACATTTCCGTGATTGACCATCTCACCCACGGAGCCCCAATCACTGACCACAAAACCGGTAAAACCCCACTCCTTTCGGAGGATTTGGGTCAGCAATTCCTTATTTCCCGTTGAAGGAACACCATTGATGTCGTTAAAAGAGGTCATAAGCGTTGCTACCCCTGCATCTACCGCTGCCTTGAAAGGTGGCAGGTAAACCTCCCTCAGGAGTCGCCCGCTCATGTCGACTGAATTGTAATCCCGCCCGCCAACGGCCGCTCCATAGGCCGCAAAATGTTTGGCGCATGCCATCAACGCATTGGTTTCACCCAGATGTTCTCCCTGAAACCCCTTGACCCGGGCGGCGGCGATGAGCGACCCGAGGTAAGGATCCTCTCCCGACCCTTCCATGACCCTCCCCCACCTTGGATCACGGGTAATGTCGACCATGGGGGCAAAGGTCCAATGGACACCTGCAGCACTGGCTTCCGTTGCGGCTACCCGCTCGGATCTCCCGATCGCATCCAAATCCCAGCTGCACGATTCCCCTAAGGGGATTGGGAAAGTGGTCTTGTATCCATGGATGACATCCTGGCCGAACAGGAGCGGAATTTTTAAGCGCGACTGCATCGCAATCGATTGCCATTTACGGGTCCGCTGAACGGTTACACAATTTAAAAGCGAACCCACTTCCCCATTTTGAACCTGTTCCGCCTTATTGGGGTCAACAGTGACTGGCCCCGTGGCATCCCAATCGTCGTTGTATTGGTTGAGCTGCCCGACCTTCTCTTTTAAAGTCATCCATTTCAACAATGAATCAGCCCTGAGATAGACATTGTTTGTCTGCCCAAATATTTGCGTGGAGAACAAGGTGAATACAAGGACCCACGAGAGGGTCACCACAATTCTGGTCATTTTCATCGGAATTTGCAAAGTATAGCTTTGCAAATTTATAAAGATGCGTGACTTATCATTCAAAATTATTGGTGGTGCGGAGGAAGCAGCCAGTTTTGAACACCTTCTGCAGGGTTCAGCAGTTTAAGGCAATAAAAACTGAATCCTTACTGTAAAAATAAATCCCCGGTTCTTGCTAACCGCATTGTTTATTCAGGTAAATTTGAACTAAAATCTGATTCCCATGGAAGTATTTTCGGCACTGATGATCGTGGCTATGATCATAGCCGCTATTTTTATTTTTATCCTACTGTACAGTTCAATCCTCATCGTTGGTGGAAAGGAAATCAACATCCTTGAACGCCGTTGGTTCGGGAAGGAGATGCCAAAAGACAGGATATTTGCCATGAGCAACGAAATTGGTATTCAGGCACGAGCCAAAGGACCAGGGCTCTACCTGCTTATTCCGTTCATCTACCGGACAAAAAAACAGGAATTCACGGTGATAGGCAACAATGAGATCGGGGTGGTCGTCTCTGTTGACGGCAACCCGGTTCCATCAGGAAAGATCTTTGCAAAAACCGTCGATTGCAATCTTTTCCAGGATGGGGAGTTATTTCTTAAAAATGGCGGTGAAAAAGGTGTCCAGATCCAGCTCCTCCCGCCGGGAATTTATCGGATCAACCCTATGCTTTTTAACGTGAAGGTCGAACCGGTCACCGTCATTGATGAAAACCAGGTTGGCATTGTCGAATCCATTGACGGAGCACCCATCCCGCCTGGACGAATTTTCGGCAAGGTTGTTGATTGTGATCTTTACCAGGACGGGGAAGCCTTCCTGAAAAACAGTGGTGAAAAAGGACCACAGATCAAGGCACTGCCCCCGGGGAATTACCGCATCAACCCGCTTCTTTTCAAAGTTAAAAAGGTCAATGTTACAGAAATTGATAAAGGCCAGATCGGGCTCATTACTTCACAGGATGGAAAACAAATCAGCGGGGGGCGTTTATTGGCAAAAACCGTGGAAGGACATAGTAATTATGAAGACGGCGAAACATTCCTGAACAACGGCGGTGAAAAAGGTCCGCAGGTCTCCATTTTATTGCCAGGGAAATATCGTATCAACACCGATCTTTTCAGGGTTGAAATAAAAGAAACCATCATCATTCCCGATCAAAAAGTGGGTATTGTCGTAGCACGCGACGGGCAACCGTTGCCTGAAACCGAATTTGTTGCCAAATCCATTCCGGCACATAACAACTTCCAGGATGTTACAAAATTTCTTGAAAACGGCGGGCAGCGCGGCCCCCAGTTTGATGTACTGAAACCAGGCACCTATTATATCAATTCATTGATGTTCAGTGTTGAACTTGACAGTGTGGCCATTGTTGAACGCGGCCAGGTTGCGGTATTGGTTTCGAATGTTGGAAAAGAGCCGATACAAATCAAAGAGATTGCAAAAAAAATTGCCGAGGCTGAAAATTCGGATGACAACCATAATACAACCACCGATGATGTACTAAATGCTGAAACGCGAATTGATATTGGGATTGAAAGATATGTCGTTCCCAGGGGCTACCGGGGTATCCAGCAGGAAGTTGCCGGCCCTGGTATTTATTACCTGAACCGCAGGGCCTATATCGCCTACATTGTCGATACCACGAATATCACCATCGACTGGGACGAAAATCAGAGCACCCCGTTTGATCCGCTTGTGGTGGTTTCGAATGATGGTTTCGAAATCAAGGTCGCCGTCAAGGTGGTCATTCGTGTCCGCCCTGATCAGTCGCCTTATATGGTTGCTAAAATAGGGTCAATCCAGAACCTGATCGAACATGTAATTCATCCGATGATTGATTCCAGTTTCCGTAACCAGGCTTCAACAACCTCAGCCATGAGTTTCATGCAAAATCGCCATGAAGAACAACAGAAAGCCGAAGACCGTGCACGCCGTGAACTGGAGAAATACCACGTCGAATTGGTATCCGTGCTGATCTGCCAGATTCAGCTTCCCGAAAACCTGATGAAAACACAAACCGACCGCATCATTGCCCAACAGGAACAGGCAATGTATGTTGAACAGCAAAAGGCGCAGCAAACCCGTATTGCCATGGCAAAAACCACTGCGGAGGCCGATAAGCAGGTTGACCTTGTTCAGTCGGAAATTGAAGTGAAAATTGCAGAAAACCGCAAACTGAAGGCGATCAAAGAGGCAGAAGGGAAAGGAGAATCAACCCGTCTTGAAAAAGCCGGTGAAGCATCGGGGATCGAATCCATCGGAAAAGCAAAAGGAGTTGCCATTCTGGCTGAAGGAACAGCGACGGCCGAGGCATACGAAAAACAGCGACAGGCAATCGGACAGGAAGGCGTTATCGCTGTGCAGGTTGCCGAAAAGCTGGCAACCGGCAATGTAAAAGTTGTTCCCGATACACTGGTCACAAGTAATGATGGCGGCGGTGGTTTGGGCCAATTGCTTGGCGCCTATTTAACGAAAAAAATTGTGGAACCCAAAGACCCTTCGTGGCATCCGAAAGAACCCGTGAAAGAATAAAAAAGCGGATCTTTGATCGTTTATGGCGAAGCTGCCTTCTTAACCGTTCAACGGAAAACCACCTGTTGGGTTCATGGTTCAGTTTATTTTAGTTTTATAAAATATCCCGCAAATTATCATGGTGAAAATAATAATGACAGAAAACCCGATATTTACAAGCAAATTATAGAAAAATGCATAGGGTATTCCAGCTGTATTTATTTTATCATTTTCATAATATTTGATGGTGTCTTTCCATGACCCGGCAAAAGATTCACTAATACACTTTGCTCTCCGGATTAAAGAGTCGTTGAAATTGTACAACATAAATGGGAAGCCCGTTTTATTTATACATTGTTCCAACGGCTTATAAAAAACAAAGCCGGTAAACACATCTTTATACTTTAATTCGCCTGTTGGAAAACCGATTGCACCATCAAAATTATCAAATCCAAATGGACTGTTTTCAAAGTCAAACCCAACATTTGGATTTCCCGCCAGGGAGAAAGCTTTATCCCATTTGCCATTTTGTACCTGTCCCCAAAAAATCCCTAATCCAAAAGGCACCGTATTAATCAATACATTGCAGACTTTGTTGGGAAGGGCATCCATCAAATATTCAGTTGTATTGATTTTGCTATAATAGTGCCCTTTCTTATTTCCATGAACATCCCTGATTAATCCATACCCGTGTCGGGCGTTCATAATAACCAGGCCCTTTATTCTTTTTTCATTTTTCCCAAGTTTGGTTTTGTACACATCAATTATATGTTCTGCCATTATTTTATCCCTTTTATCCTTGGGTGCGTTCTGCCATTTTTCCGGGGTCATGGTTTCCCAATCCACGGGTATGTCGGTAAAATACCAGTTGATTTTTAAACTGTCAGCAGAATGAGTATTGATCTTATTCACATGCTTCAGTAAATCAAACAAATTCGTAGGTCCCCATAAGGGCCATATTGGATTACTGTTTCTTTGCAAAAATGCAGTTGCTTTATTCAATGAATCTTCACCTGGGAAGGCAGTATTCAAATAGGTTCTTAAAGTGTCCTGATAACTTACCGAACCACATTCCGTATAAATATTACCGATTTTACCGGCAAACCGTTTATCACTGATTATTTTTGTTATCAGTTCATATTGAGTATACTCTGAGTGGGGAATTCTTTCATTCAGAACAACCAAATCATACTTGCCAAACAGGCCAAAAATGTAATCAACCGGGTTTTGATCGTGGGTTTTAATGAATTCCGAATATTTTCTTGTTTCAGAATTTACCGGGTATTCAGGATAAAAAGTGGTTTGAAAACTTGTGTTCTCTTTAAAAAACGGACAAATCTTTACAAAAATAGTCAGTGCCGCTATACAAAGAATTGTTAAAAATGAAACTAAACGCAATGTTCTGTTCTTCACTGGATTTTTGATTGTTTTTGTTGAAGAAACCATCTCCCACCAGGGTTTTTTGAATATAAAAAACAATACCAGCATGATAATGATGAAGGCACTAATAAAAACGGAGGGAATCAGCAGTTGGGATGTTTTATATAAATGAAGACTATTTAACAGATAGGCTGGCATCATTACTAAAATGAAAAACTTACCAACGATCTCCCTGGTCAGGATATCCCTGATCCCAAGATCCGAATTTGTTTTTTCGATTACCTGTAAACCTGTGATTATCTTGGCGAATGTTCTTCCTTTTAAAAGAAAATAACAAACTGAATAGTATAAAATCCATGTGATTCCAAATACAGTAAAAAATTCAATAAAGATTAATTGGATGATCAGCTGCTGAAATAAAAAAGCAATACAATAGATTATAACAACATCAATCCAGGCAGAGAAGGCTCTACGCCAAAATAGAGCTTTTAACCGGTTTTGATTTTCCATATTTAATTTTTCCTGATTAACTCTTGATATTTCCAGGTTAAAATCGTTGCGGTAGTTTCATGGAAAAATACTGAATATCCTTCTATCTGTCAAACGGCAGATATTATCCAATTGTTGTTGGAATTTTTGAATTGCCTTCGCCTTTCAAGAATTTCATTCACCTTTTCCACAGATGGAAAACAATGTGCAGCATCCTGAATTCCTGCTTTGCAATGGGACTATTGCAAACCCTTCCGGCTCCGCTATTTCTCATCGTTTGCTGTTTCAAGTTCGTCAAATGTCAGGTCCATCAGTTTGTTGTCGCGCCATTCTTTGAAATCAAAGTGCCACCACTCGCTCTTATAGCATGAAAATCCGAAATGTGCCATGATCCCAAAAAGGAATTTCCGGTTCGCAATGACTGTATCGGGGAGATCGGTATAATCCGGGCTGGCCTTCGGAGAAAAATCATCATACCCGGTGGGCATGGGCAACTCCTTGCCTGTGGCGAATTCCACCAGCGTCAGGTCAACGGCGCATCCCCGGTTGTGGCGTGACCCGGAGCGCGGATTGGCAACGAAAGTAGTGTCGGGATAAACTTCATAGAAGCGCAGTGTGGCTGCATACGGCCTGTATGCATCAAAAACCTTCAGGCCGAGGTGGTACAACGAAAGCGAATCCTGCACTCTTTTCAGGGCCTGTGCCACCGGCATTTTCGCATATGCTTTCGGGGCAGTGTAGATCACCTCCCCGGTGAAGTTGTTCCTTGTTGCATACCGGATATCAAGCCTGATTCCTTTAATTGCTTTTTCAAGGTCGGTCATCCTCATCTCGGGATGAATCCTCACCAGTTCCTTGTATTCCTCTTGTGTCTGAATGATATCAAGATGATATGGATTCAGGTGCTGCCCCCGGCAAGGCCATGCTGCCAATGTCATCAGCAAGGTAGCCGTTAATTGTACGGTTAGCAATATACCGGGTAATTTCCTGTTCATGGTATTTGATTTTACGGTCAAATTTACCAACTTTCTCCCTGATATTTAATCCTGTAGTTATTGTTGTGAATCAAGCACTTGTCAATAATGCCATGGCACCCGGCCTAATCAACTGGATCCGGACACCCATGGCAAGCGCAACAGAATACCGAAGAAAACGGAGTTCCTGACCACCCGCCACCCAGGGCATCGACAAGGATAATAATGTACCCTCGCTGTGAGAATTATTCAGACCGTGCAGAAGGAGGCGCGGCCAGTCGCCATGACTTCCCTGCGCCGATCTTCGGGTATGCGTAAAAATACGCATCCTGATCAGGCATTTCAACGCTTGACCTGCCTTGTGTTGCGGTTGTACTTTTATCCCTTCAATACATCACTGTCAATGGTATTAAACATCTTGTTTCTTTCGAACAAAGAATAAAAGTTTCAGCAGATTTGTGCCTGAAACCGGATCGTTAAAGAAACACAGAAAAATAAAAAATTATGAAAAAGTTCAGTTCAGTATTTTTGCTCCTCCTGTGCCTGAAAATGGCCGTCATGGCCCAGTCTGAAGCCCAGGTATACGATAAAATAGGAATGCAGTCTGATCTGGTTTTCAGCGGAACGGTCGTCCGTCAGAATTGTTACCTCCGAAGCGATTCCATGCTGGTCACCGAAACGGTTTTCAACGAAATCGGGATCGTAAAATCTGTGAATCCTTCCAGATCAGGTAACGATCCGGAGATCCGGATCGTGTATGCCGGAGGCGCGCTCAACGGCAAGATCATCATGATCCCCGATATTCCTGACCTTGCCGTCGGGAAAAGGTACTTTGTTTTTGTGAAAGACGACGGAGCTTTTCATCCCAACCCCTTTCCCGGAGGCTGCAAGGCAGTGATCGAAATTTCCAGGGACTCCCTGACCCGGGGAGAGAGCCTCTCGCCCCGATCGTCGTGCCAGCCGGTGGCGTTAGCCCCATGAGGCATGAGGGGGGTGTAAAAACCGGAGGTCAGACTCCCCTCCGCGGATTTTTATTCAGTTCAATATCTTGTTGTCTCTCTGAAAGCTGAGGTGGTCCATAAAACCATGTACCCAAGGGCTGCTACCAAAAAGATACTTACACACCATTTTGATTTGTCAACAATCATTGGTTGACTTATCAAACTGATTATCAGCACTCCTGTTACCAATAATATTGGAGCAAGTATATTTAATATACTGACTGACTCACTTATTTCCCATCGTTGTCTGTTTGAAATCCTCCGAGTAACAGTCAGCACTTGTCGGCAGCCGGTATCAACCTTGCCATTATTAACAAATTCCTATTTGATCAATATACTTAATGTCTTGCCAATTATGCCTCCAATGAAGCCAAGTATTATACCCATCATTGCACCAAGAATAACCAAATGCATGATTGCTCCGGCTAAGGTTTGAAATGCAAAATAAACCGCCATAGTGGGTAGATTGGTATTCGCTTTTACATCAGTCCATTCCTTGATGTTTAACGGGTCAAGCAAAATAAGATTCATGCCGAAAACAATAAGTATCAGTGCCGTCATACAAGCAACCGCACCGCTTGAAAGACCACTCCAAAAACCTGAAGTTATTCCCTGTAAGATTTTACCCGTTTTCCGGGCATCATAAATTGCCGTCATTAAAATTAATAATGCGATTGAAGCCCAAAAAATATTATCGACGATATCACGCAACGGGAGACCTGGCCTGACAATGTTGTTTGTTCCAATTTCGATACTCCACAACAAACCAAAACACAATCCGAGTCTGATATTGCTATTCTGAATATTGGTGAGCCATTTGGGTTTAATTCTCAAGAGGAATAGTAAAGTGGCAGCAAGAACAACTAATGATACCAGGCATTCTAATGCTTGAAGTCCCAAAGGAAAGGCAGGTACACAATATTTAAAATAAATTATAACTACAAGCAGGATGTTCGTGACAATAATTGCCTTTAAAAGAAAACTGTTCTTCATTTTAATAACAATTTATCTTAAAAATTTCTCCGGACTATCTTTTTCCATGGTGGAAAACCCTCAATTTAATGATCTATTGCAGAGAAAGGTCAGGCTCCTGATGATTTGGATTGTGTAACATCCTGAAATCAAGCCATCTAATTCACCGGTGCCTTTTATAAATGATGGCTAATGCAGTAAACTGTAATAATGTGAATACAAACGGGCCGGTTGTTTTCAGTCAGGACTTTTTGTTATAACATTTGCTTTGCTGTTTCAACCGTAATCTCCAATACCCTGGTGAGAAACGAAAATTTCTTTTTCATTAAATCATATTCATCACCAGAGCTGAAATATCTTGCTGTACCATCAATACAAAAGCCTGTCCCGGGATAATCCTTATATCCCAGAACATCTTTACTCCCCAGTGTTAATTTTACATGGTTGTTAACATTAATATTTTTCTCGGTTTTTCTAAACCCATAGGCAGGAATTAGGATACGCTCATCCGCTGTTACCACAAGATAAGAGTTCCATGTATTCGCAACATGAGTTTCGACACCCCACGATACAATTGATACAACGCCTTCGTGTTGCATTACTTCTAAAAACTTTTCTGATAATTTTTTATTTTCACTCATGTTGATTTTTTAAGGTTTGAAAAAACAGATCTGCCGAGCTCATCCTGGTTGCCAATAACAGCACTGAAGAGCAACAAGATAAAGAAATTTTACATAATCCGTTTAACACATCCGTAAAGGTTTGAGAAATAAATTCTGTTGGGCAGGTTGGTTTATGCTATCCCTTGCCTTTAACAAAAGTTAATTCTTCGATTTCAGGTTTTCTAAATTCTTCTTAAATGTCTCCAACAGTTCATCCTTATTCCTGGTTGCAATAGTTACAGCCTTCTTTTCCATTTGAATCGCCTGGCCGATTTTCTGGTTTTTCTCCAATGCTGATGCATAGCTGTCATATGCATTCCCTGAATTGGGGAAAAGCGCTATGTTAAGTTTTAAGACAAGTTCAGCCTTATCAAACTGGTTTAAAACCAAAAAAGTATATCCAACATTATTCAGGATGGTTTCTTTCTCCTGATTAGTTGTTCCAGGCAACAACACTGCCTGCCTGAAATTCGAAACAGCCTCTTCTGCTCTGTCTGCTAAAAACAGCAGTTCTGCATAATTTGTTAAAATGGTCGAAGAATTTGGAAATAATTCCTTTGAATATTCCATCAGAGACAAGGCATCTGTGTCTTTTTTATCGTTAGTTAATTCATTTTTTAATTGAATCGTTTCATCTTCAGAGATATAATAATTTTGCCTTTCTGCGGCTTTCAACACTTTAAAATCGGATAATGCCCTGGAAAAACCATATGAATATATGCCACAGCCAAACTTTTGAATCAAGGACATAAGTACCGGATTCCGGTATGTTTCATGATTTAATATCCTTAAACAGGCGATTCCTTTTAAGTCAACGGCTGGATAATCAAAATTATCTGTGGCCCCAACCATTTGCCGCTTTTCAGGAATGCGAAGGAAGACCGACCTTGAACCCATGCTTCTTCCTTTGTGCCATATGATTTTACCACTGCTTTGATTTATTGAAATGAACCATCCTAAACCATAATAGGAAGGAATCGGAGCATTCATATCCTTCGCTGTATCACCGGAAGAAAGTATAAAAGGAGTATATGCCATTTCCTGTAATTCTTTTCCCAGAAGTTTATTGTTTCGCAGCGCTTCATCAAATTTTGCCAGGTCGACCAAACATGAGTAAATGTTTTCCGAACCAACCAGAAAGTCCTGTCGTGCTGAAGAAAAATCAATCGAATCGACAGGTGTCACTTCACATGAATGAATACTTTTATAATTATTGGGCACGAGCATGTCTTTTTCACTAACATCCGATGGTAACCATTTTAAAATCTCCCTGGAACACGGAATAAAGGTCCTGCTCATTCCTGCAGGTTCAAAGATATTATTCCTCACATACTCTGAAAACTTCATTTTCGTGATGCGTTCAACAACAGATGCCAGGATTTCATAGCCAAGATTGGAATAGATCCATTCACTTCCCGGCACACAATACAGCCGGGGTTTATACTTTGAAAGAATTGTCAGAAGACTGTCATTGTTTATATATGTAGTTAATTCAAAGTCTTCAATTTGTTCAAGGTCCTGCTTCAATCCAGAGGTGTGCGATAACAGATGCTTAATACTGATATTTTCATAAGCAAATTCGGGGATATATTTTACCACCATATCATCTATGTTCAACAGGCCTTTCTCCTGCAATTGCAAAACAGCGACCGATGTAAATGGTTTTGAAATGGAGCCTAGATTGAAAACTGAATTGGGAATTATTCTCTCTTTTGTCTGAAAGTCTCTGTATCCAATCCGGTTTTGATAGAAGGGTTTATCATTAACTGTTATAAGAAGTTCTCCATTGAAACATTGTTTTTCTTCAAAGAGATACAGCAATGAATCCATTGATTGCCTTTCACCCTGGGCAAGAAGCAGATTTTCTCCCAGGAACAAGAATACCACGAGTAAGTATCTGTGGCCTTTCATCAGTTTGACCATTGGCGGTGAATAGAAAATAAATGCTCTTTCTCTTTCAAACGAAGGAACTGAGAACTTCTTGCATAAAGAAACCTGATAATACTCAAAAAAAACCCTGTATTTTTGAGATATACAGGGGCTTTTGGCTTGTGAGTATACTGTACTGCCCAATTGTCAAAATTTAGAATCATTCCAGGTTATTTCAAAGTGGTTGATTTCATTTTGGAAATGAGAGGTTTCTGAAAATATTCGTAACGCTTTGCCAGTAAAACCACACGACATAAACAATTCGTTGAGCATAAAACATTTATCTGCATTCGTTGTACAAGAATGTTACAAGCCGTATTCCTTTTAAATGCACTATTCATTTTTTATATAAATTTCTAACTTGTGGCAACAAAGCCAGAAAAATAATGACAAGGGCCCAAAAAATATAAAGGGTATGTGACCAATGCACTGCATGAAGAATTATCATTTCAATTTGTATCCAAATAATAAGCGCAAAGGCGATATAAATGCAATATGTCCACCCCCAATACATATCCTTGAAGAAATTAAAAAGTTCAGGGAATTTATATTCTGGTTTTTTTATCAAGGCTAATGTCACACCAATCGGCATTACACCAAGAATGGCAAATAAAATAATCCCTGGGATTAAAAAATTATTGAAAGGTGAATAGTCTAACATTGATAACGGCATTCCGAACAGCTCACCAGTTGGAGAAATTATTAAGACAACACCTCCAAAAACTGCTCCCAATCCCAGAAAAGATAATAAAAAGAGAAGAATATTTCTTGCTGTTGTTTTACTTGATTCTACTTTATTTTCCATGGAAGTATTTTATGGTCAGGTTTTGTTAATAAAAATGGTTTGTAACATCTCACTATCTGCCATTTTGAGATATTTTCATATAATGAAGAAATTTTAGGTTTAATCCTTGAACCTGTTTTATATCTCTGTAAAGATAGAATTAATGATAAAGGATTTAAAACGAGTTGATATTCAATATTATAAACAACACCAAAGAAGAAACTGAATGGTATATCTAGCCTACATTTTGCATTGAATAAAGAACAATTACCAGTGGAAAGGTCAATAAATACTGATAAAATGTTGATTCTGGGAATGCAAAGGGTCAGTTAAGATAACTCAAAATGCAGGATTTCACCAGCCTTTATATCGGAAATTCGTACTTTGATTCTTACCTTAAAATATTACTAATTAAGTAATTGCCTGATAAAGAGCCGTCTAATTTGCTGTCGCTGCACACTTAACTGACCAATTATCTAACTTCAGAATCATTCCGGATTACTTGAAAGTGGTTGATTTTATTGAAGAAATGGATGGATTATTCTTTTGAATGCATCCGTTTGAATTTCTCAGATAACATTTCTCCACCGTCAGCGCAATTCTCTGCTGGTAATTCATAGAATAAAATCACCATTGCTTCTTTCCGAATCCCTGTGATACGATGGATTTCATCAGTTATTACTTTTGAAATTTCTGCTTTCTTTTCAGCTGATTGTGGTAAAATTGTGATTTGTACGATTGGCATAATAGTTCCTCCGGGTTGTAATTTTTGTTAGTGATTAAATATAATATCATTGTTTGTTAGTTATTCTTTTTCCAAAGTTTAGGCATACCAAAAGGAGTTATTGCACATGCAATAAACCAGATAATAGGGCCGCTAATACTACCAATATTCAATTCTATGATGCCAGGCGTAACTAATGAGAACAAGAATCCAAGGTCGGCAACACCAATAATGAAAACACCTAAAAAGTAAGCTACCCATGAACCCCTTGTCCAGATTAACCATGCCACAACCAGCCCCAGTAAACCATACCCTGCTACATCAATACAGAAATTTAATATCAAATGGGCTTGGGCATTAGCTGTCATGGCATCAGTCGTGTGTTGGAATCCTGCCCGGGGTGCGTTGCTGCCACCAATCAACATATTCCAGAGTCCTGAAGCTCCACCTGACAAATACTGATGGATGCCTTCAAAGCCCACCCAAAGGTGTAATATTCCCCATAAGACGAATAGAATTGCTCCGGCTTTCGCTGCCATGCCGATATCGTTTTTGTAAATACTTTTGTTATTTTCCATTTTGCTTATTTTTAAATTAAGTTGCAAAGTAAAATCAATTACTTTACTTTTGCAAGTAGTTACATCAATGTATAGTAGTAACAAAGTATAAAGCAATATGGAAAATATTGATAAAGCTCAATTGAAAATAAATAAAAATAATTGTCCAATAAGAGAAGTACTGGATATTTTGGGTGGAAAATGGGCTTTTTCTATTGTTTATTCTCTTTTAGACGGTAAAAAACGCTTCAAGGAACTGGAACGAAGTATTGAGGGAATTAACACAAGAATGCTCGTTAAAGAATTAAAATCTATGGAAGAAAACAAGATTTTGATAAGAGAGGCTTTTGCGACCATTCCACCAACAGTTGAATACTCTTTAACAGAGAAAGGCAAGAAACTGGAACCCATTCTGGCTGAATTGTATAAATGGGGTAAAGAATTTGTTCATTGACGCATCCGCCGAAATGGCCATTGCAATGCACAAATGGGGTGTTGAACACAGGAAGAAGATTACCAATCAGAAATAAGATTTTATGTTAGCTTGAGATTAAGTTTGTCAGAACAATGACAAGGATAGAACCTTATCAACAGGGTTGACAACCCTCACTAAGCATTCTGATTTTCTGTAACATGCAGTATATGAGCTACCTAATTTGCCGTCGCTGCACACTTAACTGACCAATTATCTAACTTCAGAATCATTCCGGATTACCTGAAATTGGTTGATTTTATTGAAGATTTGGATGATTTATGTTAGGAATGGATTAAATGGAAGGAATTTCAAGCTGCTTACAAATCTTCTTGCATAAAAGGTTGGATAACTCCTGATGTCGCCCGACTGTAGTTTGTTTTCGATTTATCGGATTAATGAAGATCGAATGATTTGAGGCTGAGGG
>Ga0209083_1001427_pt1 | contig 27353 bp, 28 predicted proteins | sample AM7aDNAmetaG_FD_184132 | JGI IMG/M metagenome (GOLD analysis project Ga0209083, IMG submission 184132) | Freshwater microbial communities from Finland to study Microbial Dark Matter (Phase II) - AM7a DNA metaG (SPAdes) (version 3) | ecosystem: Environmental > Aquatic > Freshwater > Lake ...
AACTCGCAGCGCGTCTACGAATGGAAGGCAATTGATCCAGCCTCCCATGTAATTTTAATGCAGACGGCCACACCGTTCATACTTTCAACATGACATTCAGCACTTTCTTTCATAACTTCTTATATCACGTAAAAATCATTGGAGGTATCATGCAAGCGGCTAAATTTTCAGAGATTCGCAATCAGCTTCAGCTCAATGACGATAAAATATATTTTTATGCCATTGACAAAGACGGGACTATACTCCTCCGTAAAGCAACCGACTATGAGTTGCTTGCGGAAGAAGGCCTGAAGGACACCTATCTTATGGAGCCAGATGGCCTATGGGAGAAATGCCTTGAGGATTAATCAACGAGAAGTTATTCTCATACCTTTTCCGTTTGCTCTATCTTATTCTCTTCCGCATTCAGACCTCAGCCCTCAACACTTGCAACTCAGCACTCTCCTTCATCACCCCAAAGTCTCATTCACAAGGACCCGAAGAAGAAGAATTGCAAGTTGTTATTGCGGGTCTTAACTTACGGTAGTTATCTCCTCATACTGCATTGTTAACTATGCAAGAAAACTAAACTCATTGAGACTATGAATGTCATAATTAACGACAAGATTTGCGCCTCGTCCGTCGGGCAGACCCTCGGCAAATCAGCAAGGCTCAACCACAGCCATGTGGGATATATCTGTGGCGGAAACGGTGTTTGTCAGGCCTGTTACGTGACTGTGCAGGATGGGGCCGACTGTCTCGCACCGCTTACCGACGTCGAAAAAGCTTTTCTCTCTCCTCGCCAGATTGCTGCCGGCGGACGCATGGCCTGTCAGGCCACGATCACTAAAGAGGGAACGGTCAAAGTACTTTCCCGCCCTGAAGAGGTTCGCCGGATTCTTTTCAGCAACCCGCTGGCGCTCTTCTCCTACGGAGCAGAAATGGGGCGCGACACCCTGCAGCAGATTGTCCCCGGCATCAGCAACCTTATCGGCCGGATTGTGAAGGACGAAATGGGCAGCAAGGATGCTCTCGGAGACTTTATGGAGTCAGTAAGCGGCGCTTTCGGCCTTGTGGTGGAAACCCTTCCGAACTATCTCCCCTTCAAAGAGCAGATCATGGGTCTCATCGGAAATCTGCCAGTTCAGCTCCCGTTTCAGCTGCCATTCTCAACGCCGCAGACACCTGAAAGCGTTATTGAAAGAGTTAAAATCATGGCACCTGCACCGAAAGCCTGATCATTATTCGACACCACCGGGGCACGCATGCATTGAAAAGAACCTTCATGCGTGCCATTGACTGTTAATAACATCGATATGGAGTTCGGTAATATTTTCAAGTCCTCTAACTTTTTTGTTCGAAAGAGCGACACATAACAACGCCTGCCGGTCGAGCAATGGATGAAATATCTGATAAGAAGTCCCTTTCACGGGCTTAAAACTGCAGGGAAATAAGTCCCGGCAACATCCCTATGAGTGATAGTCAAGGCAACTCACTGTTTTCATCGAACGATGATAGTCCTTTCCGGTCAGCCAGATTTGCTTCAATGAGCCTCCGTTCTTTTTCAATCTCCAGCTTTAGCTCCTCTTCCGTGGGAAGGAATTTGAGGTATTTTGAAGCAAATATCTGTTTGCTTTCATGTAAAACCGAATACTTGGCAACCGCCTCACTCTTGTCAGAGCAAAGAATCAGGCCAATGGTGGGATTGTCACCCTCTACCTTAAACTGATCCTCAAACAATCGAACATAGCCATCCATCTGCCCTACATCCTGATGCGTGAGCTTGCCAAGTTTCAGGTCAATCAACAAAAAGCACTTCAGGATAAAATTGTAGAAGACCATATCCACATAAAAATCATCGTCGTCAAAGCGAATATGTTTTTGGCGGGCAACAAAGGAAAATCCTTTACCCAGTTCCAGCAGAAAAAATTGCAGGTTACTGATAATGGTTTGCTCTAATGCGTTTTCGTGCAGATTCGGAACGTCAGGCAGATCAAGAAACTCAAGTACCATAGGCGATTTCAGCACGTCAACCGGACTGATTTTCTCACCGGGCAACCGTTCGCGATTGACTGGCAATAACCCTTGTTCGCCATGGTGAGCAATAATCCGCTCATAGTAAGAGGTTTGTATCTGTCGTTCCAGTTGCGTTTTACTCCAGCCACACTCAATGGATTCCTGCTCATAGAATTCTCGTGCAGAAAGGTTTGAGACTCTCATAAGAGCACGGTAATGCGACCATGAAAGCTTCGGGGAAAAGTCCGTTGCGAATTGGCTACCCGGCTGGTAGCTTTTTTGCAGAGAGGATAAATTATCGCTTGCTTTTTGGGGAGAGACCTCGACAAACCGATCCTGAAAGGCGAGAAAAAATTGCCTGAAGCTTTTAACACTTGGAACAGAATAGCCGTAGCCATATTGCTCGGTCAGTTGTCGTGACAGCGTCTGAATCACCTGTTTTCCATATTCTGCCCGCTCTTTGCCTCCCTGTATCTCAACAACTATTTCCCGGCCAATGAGCCAATAAGCCATAACCATATTGGTATTGACAGACTGCACTACATTGGAGCGAGCCTGTTCAAGGATATGGACAACTCGATCAAAAAGAGTTCCGCCGATTTTCATTTCATGATCCATTCTTAACTCCTCAAATTGATTTCACTTCAGTCAAACAGTCAGGAAAGAACTTTCGAATGCGAGCAGCATGGATACTCCCAGTTCAGTAAAGGCAATGGGTGGGGGAAAAATTGCATGAGCAATCTCGCGAAGGAGTTAAGGTATCTCTCAATGGGCTGTCAATGTGAGTATCTGAAGCATGAATGAAACGTATCATATTTTTTTCGTATGGGGTGAACCGGAAAAGCTTCAATGCGATATAGCGAATAAGTTAAGTATTATCGCGCAGAATAACGAAGTATATGTTAAGAAAGTGCTGAAGTTCGAGTACTGTGGGACGAGAGCGTACGAGGATAGATCCGTTTCGGGATGAAAAGTAGCGAAGTTGTGCCGCGATGGCAAAAGGTAATTGTGCTTGTGAGAACAAGGATAGAGGTGTACGGAAGGTGTCTTGGCGATATTGAAGAGTACCGTTAGAAGGAATACCGTTCTAAGATAACCCGGCAGCGCCGAGGCGTGCCGGATTGACTTATGACTTTGGAAAAAGCTTAGGCTTTCTCTACGATCTTGCGTTCTTTGACTTTCAGTGCAGCCTTGCCGGTACGTTTGCGCAGGTAGAACAGTTTTGCTCTTCTTGCCTTGCCGTGCTTGACTACGGTAACGCTCTCAATGTTTGGCGAGTTGACAGGAATGATCCTTTCAACACCGACACCGTGAGAAATCTTTCTGACTGTGATTGTTTTATTTCCGCCTGCTCCCCTGTCGCTGATAACGATACCTTCGAAGGCCTGAAGTCTTTCTTTTTCGCCTTCAATAACCTTCAACTGAATCTTGACGGTATCACCCGGATTGATTTCCGGAAAATCGGTAACGGCCTGGGTGGCTTCTACTAACTTAATTAACTGATCCATGACAACAACTATTTACGTTATTTTTTCTTTAATTCTTCTAAAACTCTATGATCAAGAAGATCGGGTCTAAGCTGGCGTGTTCTTTCGAGTGCATTTTCACTACGCCACTGTTCAATTTTACTGTGATGACCGTTCAGCAGCACTTCCGGAACCTTCATTCCCCTGAACTCCGAGGGTCTTGTATAGTAGACACTATCAAGCAACCCTGTCTGAAAAGAATCGGTCAGAGCTGACTCACTGTCACCAAGAACACCCGGTATAACCCTGACAACCGCATCCATAAGAAGCAGTGCAGGGATCTCACCACCTGAAACAACGACATCACCAATGGAAATTTCCATGGTAATCAGATTCTGACGGATTCTCTCATCAATGGCTTTATAATGACCACAGAGAATAATCAGGTTCTGCATCCTCGAAAGCCTGTTTGCCATAGACTGCTCAAACAACTTTCCATCAGGCGTCAGAAAAATCACCTCATCATACTCTCTTTCAGCCTTCAACGCTTCGATACAGGCAAACACCGGTTCAGGACGGATAACCATCCCTGCGCCACCGCCAAATGGTGAATCATCAACCTGTTTGTACTTTCCCAGTCCAAAGTCATGCAGATTATGTACATGAATGTCCGCATGGTTTTTTTTTCGGGCTATGCTTAACAATCCAGTGTCAAGTGTCGAATCAAAAAAACCGGGAATGACGGAAATAACATCAATCCTTATTGCGTTCATTGTCTGAGTACGGGTTTCTGAGCAAACTGTTCCGGGTCAACCATTCACAGAAATTCTCCGAATCTTGGAATCACTATGTGCTTTTCTCCAAGATTGAACTCTTCTACAAATTCATCTATAGCTGGCACCAAAATCTTTTTTTCACCGACCTTAACCTCATAGACTTCATTCGCGGGCATCCTGATAACATTAGTGACCACCCCGACTTCCGTGCGATTCCGGTCAAGAACCTTCATACCTATAATCTCGTGCACATACGCACGGTTTGCAGGCTGAGGCAAAAGCTGATCTTCAGTAACAAACAGTTTCCAGCCTGTCAGGGCCTCTGCTTTTTCCATTGTGTCAATTCCTTCAAAGAACAACCATGCAAATCCAGCTGCTAAAGCGGCTTTTTTTACTTTCAACCGCTCAACAGAATCCTCTGTTTTGCCAGCGTAATACTCACGGCGAGAAAGAAAAGTTTCGGGAAAGTCGGTAACCAACTCCACCTTCACTTCACCCTGCAATCCTTTCGGCTTGAGAATGACTCCTGTTATATAGAGTTCCATTCCGACCCCACCGTAAAAGAGTTAATCTCAGGCTTCTGCGCCTGCTGCTTTCGCTTCTGCCGCTTTTTTGGCAGTACGACGATGAGACTTCAATGCAAGGCGTTTCTGACGTCTTACGTTCTGATGCTCCTGCCATTTTTCCATTTCTGCAGTAACTTCAGCCTCGCTGCGACCCATGCTCTTGAGCCTGAGTTCATAAAGCAAACCTGTAGTACGGATAAGGCTGTTTACTGTTGCTGTTGGCTGTGCGCCAGTCTGCATCCAATATATAATACGGTCTTTCTTGATGGTGACAGCGTGTGGCTTTGCTGTAGGTTCGTAATGGCCTACAACTTCAAGAAACTTGCCGTCCCGTGGTGAGCGCGCATCGGCAACAACAATCTGGTATACCGGCAATTTTTTTCTTCCTGCTCTTTTCAGTCTGATCTTTACCAAGGCTAATGTATTTTAGTTAATGTTAACTTTTAACAGCGTGTGTGTAATTTATCGTTTTAAAAACTTATCCAATGCAAGATTCTGCGAAGTAATCTTCCTGCCTGACTGCGACAGCTTTGATACCGAACGCATCATCTTTTTCATCTCCGAGAACTGCTTGAGAAGAAGGTTAACCTCCTGTACTTTGGTTCCGCTGCCTTTGGCAATACGCTGACGGCGGCTGCCATTGATGATATCAGGATTGACTTTTTCCTGTCTGGTCATCGAGTTGATCATGGCTTCAATAGGCTTGAAGTCAAGATTCTCAAGATCCTGCTTGGGAACCATCTTGTTAAGGCCCGGCACCATTTCAATAAGCCCCTGAATGGAGCCCATTTTTTTAAGCTGCTGGAGCTGATCGAAAAAGTCGTTAAGATCGAACTCGTTCTTCATCAGCTTTTTCTGCATCTCGAGAGATTTCTCAAGATCGAGATTTTCCTGTGCTTTTTCAACAAAACTGACAATATCACCCATTCCCAGAATCCTCTGGGCCATGCGGTCAGGGTAGAACAGGTCAAGGTCGTCAACCTTCTCACCGACACTGATAAACTTGATCGGCTTTTCAACAACCTGACGTATGGAAAGCGCTGCACCGCCTCTTGAATCGCCATCAAGCTTGGTGAGCACTACACCATCAAAATCAAGGCGATCATTAAATGCCTTTGCTGTATTGACGGCTTCCTGTCCCATCATGGAGTCCACAACAAACAGAAGCTCATCAGGCTTGAGAGCATGCTTCAACGCCTCAGCTTCAGCCATCATCTGCTGATCAATCTGCAGACGTCCGGCCGTATCTATAATAACAACATCTTTCGCGGTCGAGCGTGCCTCTTCAAGACCCTGAAGGGCAGCCTTCATGGCATCCTGCTGCTCAATGGCAAACACCGGAACATCAACCTGCAGACCAAGGGCTTTCAGCTGGTCAATTGCAGCAGGACGATAGACGTCAGCAGCAACAAGCAGAGGATTCTTTCCATTCTTCTTGAGACGCAGTGCGAGTTTTGCACAAAAGGTTGTTTTTCCCGACCCTTGGAGACCGGCAACCATAATTACTGCAGGAAGTTTCTTGGGTGAAAGGTTGAGCGGCTTCTGCTCACCACCCATCAGTTCAGTCAGTTCATCATAGACGATTTTGACGATCATCTGCGCAGGTGATACGCTTTTGATGACCTGTTCGCCAAGAGACTTTTCCCTTATGTCTTCAATTAATTTCTTTGCTACCTTGTAGTTAACGTCGGCACCAAGGAGAGCTCTCTTGATATCCCTCATGGCGAGACCAATATTGATCTCATTTATGGTGGCCTGACCTGCGAGCTTTTTAAAGGTGCCCTCTAACTTATCACTTAAACTGTCGAACATTGGTTCCCGCTTTTTTCAGATAAAGCTTAAAAATGCTTAGCTTTAATTATAACAAAAAATAGCAAAAAATAAAACCATACAATCATATCTTCATTGCTTAAACGTTATTTCCTGCTATTTTTTATCTCCTGAGCACAGAAAACATCGAAAAACAAGAGGTTATGACTGCAAGCTCCATTGGCACCATCCTGGACTCTTTTCGAAGCAAGCGGATTGCCGTTATCGGCGATATTATGCTTGACAAGTATATTTTTGGTCATGTCTCACGCATTTCGCCGGAATACCCTGTCCCCGTAGTGGATGTTACCCATGAGGATTACCGGCTTGGAGGAGCTGCAAATGTTGCGCTCAATACACAGTCGATCGGAGCAAAAACGATATTGATCGGCATTACCGGCGCAGACAGCAACCGTGAAATACTTCTTGATCTGTTCAGTAAGCACGGTCTTGCAACGGAAGGGCTGATCAGCGACCCTTCACGGCCGACAACCTGCAAAACAAGAATTCTTTCGCAAAACCACCACATTACAAGGGTTGACTTTGAGAGCAGAAAGGATGTTGAAGAAACTGTTGAACATGCGGTTATCGACTCCTTTGACTCAATTATCGAGTCAATCGATGCTGTCGTACTGGAAGATTACAATAAGGGGCTGCTGAGTGTAAAAATCATTGAGCATATCATTACGGTGTCGAATCGGCATAATATCCCTGTTCTTGTCGATCCGAAACTCAAGAATTTCTTTGCCTTCAAAGAGTGCTCTGTTTTTAAGCCAAACCTTTCGGAAATGGCCTCTTCACTCGGGATAGTCCTGCACAACAACGACCATGAGATTGAAGAGGCCTGCCGGCTGCTTCAGGAAAAACTTCAGGCTGAAACCATTATCGTTACAAGAAGCGATAAAGGGATGACTCTCTATAATGGTTCATTTACCCATATTCCTGCAACATCAATGGAGGTTTCCGACGTTTCAGGCGCAGGAGACACCGTTATCGGGATGCTTGCCCTGGGAGCTGCTGCGGGTGTTGATATTGTCACTAATGCAACAATAGCTAATCTTGCTGCCGGAACAGTCTGTCAGGAAGTAGGTGCCGTTCCGGTAAGGCCTGAAAAACTGATCAAAGCGTATCAGGAGTATCATCAAGGATAAAGATATGCTGCTCTATCTCCTCAGGATAAGGAGGGTTATAGGAAGGGTCCTTCAGGAGGGTTTTCAGATTGTTCAACGAATAGAATGGAACTTCGAACATTCCTGCATTACTCAGAGTAGCTGGAACATCCTTGCCTGGGTCTATGTGCATGACAAAAGTGACGTTAACTAACCCTGGGGTGGTCGGCTTGAAAACCCACATCCCTGTGGCGTGACGAACCCTGTAATACTCCGGGTTGTCAGGCAGATAATCAGGTTCGGCCTTCATCGTAAGCACCACGGAATTATCACCTGCCGAGGTGAGTCCTGTGCGCATTATTACCTCTCTCTGTTGAAGCGGCCAGGGGGTTTTGATAATTTGACGGACAACATACTCGACAGGATCACTGTTGTCAAGAATTTGCATGTCCACAAGATGATGCACCCAGCGATTATAACTGGGCATGTCGTGAAAAAGACTGATAAGCTTTTTCAATGACACCTCTATCTCAGCCTCACCCTTAAAACCATGGATGTCGGAGCCGTTAACCTTGGAGGAATAAATTTTTATCCCTTTGTGCTCAATCCGAAATTTCCAGTCTCCCTGAAGAATTGACCCGACATCCATACTGTTTTTTTTGAGTGTATTGATCAAAACTGCAAAAAAAATCGGGAAAAGATCACTCTGTTATAAATTTCTCGTAGTTCTGGATGACATCTTTAGATGATTTCTTGAAGGGGGCTTCAACTGGAATAAGATATTTTTCCTTCTTGACCATCTCCCTCAGGTTTTCCAAGGTATGATATGGGGTATCAATAACAGCAATATTGGCAAGCCAGGATGGAATTTCTCCGCCTGGTTCAATATGAAGACGAAAAACAACCCTGCACTGGTTTGGCGACAAGGGAATAATGTTCCATGCACCCTCAAGCTGGGGCACACGCACATATTTATCGTTTAAAGGGAGATAATCCGCCATACACTCAAGTTTAATATAAACTTCAGATGTATCAGGATCAAGATATCCTTGTGAACGGGTTATGATTTCGCGATCTGAAACAGGCCAGGGAGCACTGACCAGCTGGTAGACAATTCGGCCTTCATCCTCGGAAAGCTCCTGAAGCACCTTCATTTCCTTTGTTTTCCATACCCACTCTGTAGCCGCGTCAACATCATACAAAAGACTCAGCACAGCATTTTGAGGAGCATCGATGGTTGCTATTCCGACAAATGAAAGAAAATCAGAGCTTGGAACAGGGCAGGTAAATATTTTCAGCCAGTCCTTCTGAAGACGTAACGTACAGGTGGCACTGTTGATTTTTTCAATTATTGACATGATACCCTCGTTTAAAACGTTAAAAAGGAGAATAAAGATCCGGAGTCATGATCCCCTCTCAAGGTCGACGGCCTGGCACGGTTTCGGCTATTTTGACCACTGGATCGGCATTGCGTACAAGAAATTTTATCTGCCCTTCAGCACCAAAAAGCTGATGCGCAATCTTCGACTTCACGGCACGGACAATGTTCTTTCTGTCGCGAACAAAACCTGCCTTGTCAAAAGTAATTTTTTTAGCCTTGCAGGTTTTTACAACAAGCGCCTCAAAATTGGTCTCTTCAGAGTAATTGGCAATAAAACGGTCCAATGAAGTGCGATAAGCCTGCACTGAACTATTCCGATCATCAAGAAGCTTCAGCGCGATATCATCAATAGAACCCGACTGGAACAGCTTCTGATAAAAATCGGAGAAAGCGCTTCCTGTCACCCAGAAATCAGGAATAATACCACCGGCATCCCTGAGCGCAGCAAGTTTGCTGTGGGCTTTGGCATCCTTTCCTTTAAGCGATAAAACCAATGACGGGAGCGATGATGTTTTATAGACAGAAACTTCATTGTTTTTCATGTAGAGTAAACTGTCGGGGTCGTTAAAGAGTTTCTGAGGCTGAATATTTACCATCGCATCTTTATAATAGCGTTCACGACCAGCCATCCCCTTACGATAGACTCTCTGTATCAGTCGACCTGAAGGAGTATAGTATCGCGATACTGTGAGGCGAATCGCTGAGCCGTCGGCGAACTGAAGCTGACGCTGAACAAGTCCTTTTCCGAAGCTCAACTCGCCAACGACAAGGGCTCTCTTGTTATCCTGCAGGGCTCCGGCAAGAATTTCAGATGCAGAAGCGCTTCCTTTATCAACCAGTACAATCAGTTCACCAGTTCTATAACCATCATCTGCTGATTTGGCTACATATCGCTCATCCTCCGACCCCCCATTGCGGCTTTTGGTATAAACGATCAACTGGCCCTTTTTAAGGAATTCATCGGCAACGGCAACAGCCTGCTCAAGAAATCCACCGGGATTACCTCTGAGATCGAGGACGAGTCTTGTCATACCCTGCTTTTTCAATCCGTCAAGCGAACGGCGGAACTCTTCCGACGTTGTTGCAATGAACCGGCTCAACCGTATATAGCCGACCTTATTATTAATCATAAAAGCTGCGTCGATACTCGACGTGGATATTTTACCGCGGGTAACAGTAAAGTCTATAAGCTTCCCGTTGAGCGGCCTGAATACTTTCAACCGGACTTTGGTTCCTCTCTTGCCTCTCAGTTTTCTAAGCACATCCTGCTGGGTTATTCCAACCGCCGAAGCGGAATCAATAGCAATAATGCGGTCTCCCGGAGCAATTCCAACGGTGGCGCTCGGTCCGCCGGAAAGGGGAGTAACAACAAGAAGGGTATCGCTGACAACCTCAAACTCGATACCTATGCCATCAAAATTACCGTCAAACTCAGCCTGGGAAAATGAGACCTTTTCAGGTTCTAGATATACGGTGTGAGGGTCAAGATATTCCGCCATTCCCTGTATGCCGGCACCTGCAAGACTGTCGCTGTCAACCTTGTCGACATAGAACTCTTTCATCAGGCCGAAGGCTTCAAGCATTTTTTTCTGCTGTGCCATCTGGATATCCCTGCCTCCATTGAGCCTGGTGCCGAGAAAAACGCCAAAAACAAGCACGACAAGCATCATTACAATGGTAAGTATTCGGGACATGACGAGTGGTTTGATTACAAAAAATGAGAGAGCAACCGACTGAGGCCTGAAACGCAGTTTACCGATCAGAGAGCAAAATCACAACAATTATCATTTCTCCTCTTGCTGACCACTCCCTTGCCCATAAACCTTATTGTCATCAAAAACAAAAAAGGGGAGAGAAAATAATCGAATAATTATCCAAACAAGTAGCAATGAAAAACAAACCATCAATCTTGAGACGAAACAACATAGAAAAAATTATTACCAAGCATATGGTACAACAAAGAATCAACAAATAATATCACCTGCAAGGCTATTAAAACACAGAAAAATAAAAATACAAAAACAAAATATTTAACAATAAAAATACATACCAATAACAGTTAAAGACAAAATAGCAAACAAAAAATGAAGAATTAAATAATATATATAAAAAAATATTTTACAGATAAATAAACATCATAAATAAATAAAAACTTATTTAGCATAAAGTATTTTATTTATTTTATTATAACATCTTAAGCGTTTTTTCATCACCTAAACTTTATGTAATTTTAGCACATACTAACAACAAATAAAAAAATATAATATCAACAATAAACTTTAAATAAAAAACATATAGATTTTCATTTTAATAGGCACACCTGTCGAATAAAAGTAAAATTCAATTATTATTTATTTCGTTATTATACAACGAGTTACGGTACAACTCATAAATAATATTGATTGATTTTATACTGAAGAGCGAAGGATATATTTATAAATAAATATGAAGTGGGGAGGTTGTTTTTTTTGATGTATAGCGGTGCAGTGGCTATGGTTTATATTGAACAATAAGCTCAAGCTCAAGACTTGCATTGAGGGGCAATTCGGTGACGCCTACAGCGCTTCTTGCGTGGACTCCCCTTTCACCGAAAATCTCATGCAGCAGTGAAGATGCCCCGTTAGCAACCAGGTGCTGGCTCGAAAAGAAGGTTTCGCTTGAAACATAGAGAGTGAGCTTGACTATTTTTTCAATGCTGTCAAGCGTCCCTGTCACTGATTTTATCGCAGCAAGTGCATTGAGAAGAGCGACTCTTGAGGCATGAAAAGCTTCATCTTTGCGTACCTCATTGACCTTGCCTTTTCCACCTGGTTCTATGAGTTTACCATCTTTAAGAGGAAGTTGTCCAGAGGTAAAAACAAGGTTGCCGGAGCTTATTGCAGGCGAATAAAGGCCTGCAACAGTTGGTAATTGAGGAAGAATAAAGCCGGCTTTGATGATATTCTGCTCAATTACACTCATTGGAACCTCTTGAAAACGTTAAGAAAAGGGTTGATTCAGGGTGAAAAAACCACCCGAAACGACATTTGATGCCATCAGGATTAATATTATTTATAGAGAGTGAAAAATCAAATCATTTTTTGTTTGAATGCCGCATAATAATCGAAAAGGGACTCCCCTGCCGCGTATCTTCATGATCAGCAGCGGAGAGGAACAGGGTGAAGGCAGGGGTGAACTCATCGAGCACCTTACTCTGCTCCCCTCTCATATACCCTGCATAGTGCAAATCCGTGAAAAACACCTCCATACAAAGGATCTTTTAACCCTTGCTCAGAGGGCCAGGGGAATAAGACTTCCCGAGGGTTCACTGCTTCTCTGCAATGAGCGGGCAGATGTTGCGCTGGCAGCCGGTCTTGACGGTGTCCATCTGCCGGAAAACGCTGTTCCTCCGGATAAACTTCGCGCTTATGCTCCTGATCTGATCTTTGGATGCAGCATTCACTCTCCTGAAGCCTTGCGCAGTGCCGAACAGGCAGGCGCTGATTATCTTCTGTTCGGGCCGGTATTCGATACCCCATCCAAAAGGAAATATGGCCCTCCTCAAGGTCTTAAAAAACTCGGCGAACTGTGCCGGGCAAGCTCTCTGCCAATCTATGCACTTGGAGGAGTGACTCCTCAAAATGCAGCACTCTGCATGGATGAGGGGGCTTACGGAACTGCTGGATTGTCTATCTTTCGAGACACTTCACGTATGAGGGAAACCCTTGAACAATTGTATAGCATTCTAAACAGATGATTCCTTCTTCACCCTTTCTCTGCGTCATTACCGATGAGGCATACAGTCCGGTTACTCTGGCAGAACAGGCCCTCAAGGTAGGGGCAGCCATGATACAGTTACGGCATAAAACAGCTTCAGGCAGCCAGCTTTTTGCCTGGGCGGTTGCAATCGGGAAACTTTGCAGCGAATACCATGCGCTCTTTATTATCAACGACCGGGTTGATATTGCCCTGGCAAGTAAGGCTGACGGCGTTCACCTCGGGCAGGATGACCTGCCTGCCGCTGCTGCCCGAAAACTGCTTGGAAACAGTCGCATTATCGGAGTTTCAGCCTCTTCAGTTGAAGAGGCTGTGCAGGCAGAAAAAGATGGCGCTGACTATATCGGATTCGGCCACATCTATCCGACTGTTTCCAAACTGAAAGAGCATGCTCCTCTAGGGCCGGATAATCTGCAAAAGACTGTAGAGAGTCTCTCTCTTCCGGTGGTTGCCATAGGAGGCATCACCATTGAAAACGCACCGATTCTAATCTCCCGTGGAGCGGCAGGTGTCGCTGTAATATCTGCAGTCAGCAGAGCTGAGGTGCCTTCGAAGGCTGCTTCCGAGCTCCTTTCGGCACTACAAAAAAGCCTGCCATGAAAAAATATACAACAGTCCTTACCATTGCAGGATCAGACGGCAGCGGCGGAGCCGGGATTCAGGCTGACATTAAAACATTTGCCGCCCTTGAATGTTTTGGATTATCGGTCATAACCGCCCTTACAGCCCAAAATACGACCGAAGTCAGCTCAGTATACCCTTTAGATGAAAAATGTATTACAGGGCAGTTTAGAAGCATTTCTGCAGATATTGCAATTGATGCGGTTAAAATCGGCATGCTGGGAAGCATTTCTGCCATCAAAACCGTTTCGTCACTGCTTCGGGAGCTTAAAGGCAATCCTCCTGTTATTCTCGACACCGTTCTCGCATCCAGCGGCGGCACTGCCCTCCTTCCCGCTGAGGCTATCCCTCTCCTCAAAGAAGAGCTCTTCCCTCTTGCGTCGCTCATTACCCCAAACCTGCCTGAAAGTGCACTCTTGACAGGCATGAAACATGCGCCGGCAATTCCTGAAGAAATTGAAGAAACAGCAGCAAAACTCCTTGAAACAGGAACAGCTTCCGTACTCATCAAAGGGGGACACGGCGACAGTGAAGAGTGTCGCGACTGCCTTCTCTATGAGAATCAGTTTTTCTGGTTCAGCTCAAAAAAAATCATGACCGGCAATACTCATGGCACCGGATGCACGCTCTCATCGGCTATTGCTGCATTTATGGCGAGGGGGGAAACTACAGATAGCGCTGTAGCAAAGGCGAAAGCATATATCGACGAAGCTCTTGAGGCAGGGGCCGCTTACCGTTCAGGTCATGGTAACGGCCCGCTGCATCACTTTTACCGCTTCTGGCAGTAACGTTATGCCACTCCCCGCGGAGGGCGACCTATGGAGTAATAGGTAAATCCGAACTGCTCCATAAATTCAGGGCTGTAAATATTTCTGCCGTCAAAGATAACAGGATGGCTGAGATCCCTTTTAATCATGTCAAAATCGGGGCTGCGGAAAACAAGCCACTCGGTCAGCACAACAAGGGCATTTGAGCCTTTAATGGCATCTTCCTTGTTCAATGCATAAACGATTTCTTCACGATCGCCATATATCCGTCTGACCTCATCCATGGCAACCGGATCATAGACTCTGACCCTTGCTCCAGCCGTTAAAAGTTCTTCAATAACCCTTCGACTGGGAGCTTCACGCATATCATCGGTATTGGGCTTGAAGGCAAGCCCCCAGATCGCAAAAACCTTCCCCGCGATATCGTCACTGAAATGCTCCTTTATCTTTCTGACTATAGAGCTTTTCTGGTCATGATTGACAGCCTCGACCGCCTGGAGAATCCGTGAATGATACCCATGCTGGTGGGCTGTTCTTTCAAGCGCCCGGACATCTTTGGGAAAGCATGAACCGCCGTAGCCGACACCGGGGTATATAAACGAAAATCCTATCCTTGAGTCAGAACCGATACCCTTTCTCACAGCCTCAACATCTGCACCCACCCGTTCGGCAATGTTGGCAATTTCATTCATGAAGCTGATTTTTGTCGCCAGCATGGCGTTTGCCGCATATTTGGTCAGCTCAGCTGAACGGACATCCATGGCTATAAAACGATCGGAACTTCTATTAAACGGGGAATAGAGAAAACGGAGCAGTTCCTTGGTGCGGGGGTTATCAACTCCGATAACTATGCGTTCGGGTTTCATGAAGTCATTGACTGCATCACCCTCCTTGAGAAACTCGGGATTTGAAACCACATCAAAATCAATCTCAGCCTTTCTTTCGGCAAGAACAGCACTGATTTGTTCTTTAACCCGGTCAGCCGTCCCTACCGGGACTGTTGATTTATTGATGACAATCCTGTACTCATTCATGAAAGAGCCGATACTACCGGCAACACTGAGCACATGACGCAAATCCGCGGAACCATCCTCATCGGGGGGTGTTCCAACGGCAATGATCTGGTAAAGCCCGAAAGCAACTCCTTCCTTGATATCTGTGGTAAACCTCAACCTTCCTGCCTTGATGTTTTCAGCAACAATTTCATCCAGACCTGGCTCATGAATAGGAATCTGCCCTTCATTGAGACTCTTGATTTTCTGCTGGTCAATATCAACACAAAGCACATCATTACCGACCTCCGCAAAGCAGGCGCCGGTAACAAGTCCAACATAACCCGAACCGAATATGGTGATTTTCATAACGAGGATGAGAGAGTTAAAGCGTACTGATGTATACTGTCAAGCTTCGAAAAGTATCTCCGGATTATTCGATAACGACCACCAGACAGCGGGATTTCTGCCAGAAAGCGTTTTCATCGCGTATGAGGAGAACCGATGATGTTTTCCCTCCAACAAGTTCATAAGAGCCTACAGAATGAGGTGTTATGATTTTGAGGTTTGCCAGTGGCTTATCAAAAAACAGATCTCTTGTTTCAGTAATGTCAACCTTCTTGAAAAGATTAACATTAAAGTCGGATGCAAGACGATACTCGCTGCCGAACAACTTCTCAAGCGGGTTTATACGAACAAGAATACCTTTTGACACAAGATCATTAAAGGTACCTGAAATGTAATAGGCTGTATAAAGCTGTACTTCCTGACCCTGTATAAACTTGTCAAGCACATCAACTGTCGCCATAAGAGATGTAATCTGCTTGTTCAGCTTCTGAAGCTGACCTTTGAGCGCTTTGACCTCTGAGTCTTTGGTGTTTATGGCGACTTTCATCTCAGAAACAAGCCTGTCAAGAGATTCGACTCGATACGAGGAGGTTCTGTTCTCGTCTTCAAGCTTCTTGATCAGATTTTTGCTTGCAGCCAGCGTGGAATCGATAAAGCGGATGCTGGTAGTAATATCGTGGCCAATCTGTTTGACATTTGTTGAATCCTTCCCCTCAACACCTGAAGAGAGACGTTCAACAACAGCCTCTTTCTGCTGAATTCTGCCAAGATTTTTCTGTACCTGGGCAAGAATAGCCATCATTGATTCGAGATGCTCCTGCCTCGGATCACGCTTCTGCTTCTCCTGACTGCACGCCGACAGAGCAAGAAGAAATGCAAAAATTACAACCCCGGCAAGCCTTACCCGACTATTCCTTATAGCCACTGAATCCATTGTTCAACCCCTTCTTTTGTGCCATACCACCTGGTATGTGGTGTTGGCAGATGTTCTGCATCAGCAATAGTAACATTTTCAGCACCATCAAGAAAACAGCTTTTTGCAGGGACTATTCCATCGCCACCCACATTACCATCATCCTGGACGCTTTGGTAAAACTTGTAACACATTTTTTCGACAAAACTTCCCTGAGAATTGCCAATATACTTATCACTGGCAACAGATATAACAAGATAACGCCTAAAAAAATCTGTTTGAAGATACTTGAAAATAAAATCCGTCTTTATTTTCGCATAATATTCATGAGTATGAAAAGGAGTTCCTAAAGTAATAAGCTTCCCGACACGATTTCCGGGAGTGTAAACATCACCCTGAAATGGTTTTTCGAGAAGATAGACCATAGCAACACTCCCTCCCCCGCTGTGCGCAATCAGAGTTATGGGTTCCCCGGGAAATTTTCTTTCCATAGTTCTGATCGCACCGTCAACTGCTTTCATGACCCGGTTGGTGGACTTTTCGGGTGACGGCGGAAATCCTATCCAGTCAACGAGTGAGACCGGCGCAATGGCGATTTTCTCTTTAGGGATATAGAGTGCGAGAGCATCTTTCATGACATCATAGAGAGAATCCCAGAACAGAACTCCCGGGATTATCACTACAGGATTTTGAGGCACGGCCTTCATCATGATGAGTTCAGATTAATAGTTCATCTGCTGACATGCTTTGGGGTACAAAGGCACTGCCTTATGCCCATTTTTTCAGGAGTTCAACAAGGAGGCTTACGCCGAAACCGGTACCTCCATTAACCTTGCCTCCACCTTTAGGAAGAAAAGAGGGGCCGGCAATATCAATATGAGCCCAGTTTTTATGGCCATCAATAAATTTCTCAAGAAATTTTGCCGCTGTAACAGAGCCTGCACCGCGCCCTCCGGTATTGTTCACATCAGCAACGTCAGACTTGATCTGCTCATCATAGAGATCCCATAGCGGCATCCGCCATACTTTTTCACCGGACTGCTGCCCTGCCTGAAAAATTTCATCAGCAAGTTTGTCGTTATTGCTGAAAAGACCCGCAACACCGTACCCGAGAGCAACAATGCAGGCTCCGGTAAGGGTCGCTACATCAATAATAACATCAGGCTTGTATTTCTCTTTGGCATAGGTCAAGGCATCAGCTAAAATCAGACGCCCCTCAGCATCAGTATTGCCCACCTCAACAGTAATGCCTGAGTAGGTGGTAATAACATCACCAGGCTTCTGGGCTGTGCCGCTGGGCATGTTGTCTGTGGCTGGAATAAGGCCTATAACATGCAGAGGTAGCCCTAATCGAACGACAGCCTCAACCGCGCCAAGCACACTAGCTGCGCCTGACATGTCTGACTTCATCTCACCCATATTTTCTGAAGGCTTGAGCGAAATACCGCCGGAATCAAAGGTAACGCCTTTACCGACAAGTGCGACAACAAGCTTGGCTTTCCCTTTTGGTTTGTAGTCAAGCACTGTAAAGGTCGGGGGATGAAAGCTGCCTTGATTGACCGCAAGCAGACCGCCCATGCAGAGTGATTCTATCTGTTTCTTATGAAGAACCGTAACGTCATACCCATGTTTTTTTCCAGACTCCACTGCGGCTTTCGCAATATCGTCTGCCTGCAGATAATTGCCCGGGAGATTCACCATATCCCTGGCCATCTTCTGGCATGAGGCAACAATTTTTCCCTCAGCAACTCCTTTTTCAACCTCTACTGACTCTTGGGCATCAACCCTCAGCAACAGCTCGGCAATCTCTTTCGATTTCGGAGCACTCTTCTTTTTATCCAGTTTACCGCTTTTCAGGCGATCAAAGCGATAGGAGCCGACAGAACAACCTTCGACAAGGGTTGCAGCCAACGTTGCAACACTTTGTCCGGTAGCTGCAGAGAGGCTCTTGATGCCGGAACAGTCAACAGCAATTTTTCCAAGTTTCATATCCACTGCCTTTGAAGCAAAGGAGACCGAAGCCTTCCGCCAGTCATCAAGGGTTTTGGCCTCTCCAAGACCAAGCAGCGCTATGCGGGCAGCTGCATGCTTTTTGCCCCCACCATACAAAACAACCACTTCACCGGCATCTGCTTTAAAATCTTTCAACACCTGAATATCAAATCCCAAGGCCAGAAGCGCCTCTTCAGCTTCTTTTTTCAATGCACCAGTGCTGAACGGCAGAGCCAGAAGATCAGCGCCGACAGCTTCAAGATTACTTTTAAGCAGAGATATTTTCATAGGATTACTTGCCATCGTTATGAGAGAGGTTATTTGTTTCATTATGACTGCCTGAGGAACTCCCTCAGGTCTTCAAGCAATACATTCTGGGCCTTGTCAGATGAGAACTGGAAAAGACATCCTGCAGCATTCATATGACCGCCCCCGCCATATTTTTGAGCCAGTTTATTGACATAGATATTTCCACGCGACCTGAAGCTTGCCTTGGTCCTCCCATCCTGCATCTCAACAATAAGAACGGCGATACGGACTGAGGGAACACTTAAAAGATAGCGGATAATAAGATCGGTATCAAACAATTTGCTCCCGGTCGCTTTGAGCATCTCCTGCGAAATGAAAAGCCAGGAAATCTCACCATCATCAAGAATGGAAATCGCACTGAGTGCCGCTCCAAGCAGTTTAAGTGCCGGAGTAGAGAGTGAATTGTAGATCCTGTCGTAAATATCAGCCGGATCAGCGCCCTTGCCGACAAGGTCTCCTGCAAGCATATAGACGTATGGTGATGTTTTCGGAAATCTGAACGATCCGGTATCCGTCATGACGGCGACGTAAAGAGCTGTGGCAATTTCAGGAGTGAAAAGCTCACGGCCCAGACGATCCTCGAGGGCATTCACAAACCCGTAAACCAGTTCACCTGTCGATGAGGCATAGCTTTCGCACACCATAACGTCAGTAAAATCTTCCGGCTCCAGATGATGGTCAATGCAGACAATTTTCAGAGCACCGAGTTCCCTTGAAAAACCTACATGAGGCCAGAGAGATCCCATCCTGTCATGCAGATTGGCATCAAGCAGAATAACAACATCACACAGCGAGAGCTCCTGAATAGCATCCTCGCTTTTATTATTGAAAAGAGTTATTGGGTAGAGCTGCTTGAGAAACTGGTAATTCGGGGGTACTTCAGTTGGGTTGACAATAGTAACCTCCTTGCCAAGCGCCTTGAGTACCCTTGCAAGAGCTACCTCACTGCCAAGACCGTCTCCATCGGAATTTTCATGGGTTGTAATAACAAAGTGCTGCCCTTCGAGAAGCTCGTCGATGACCGGAGACCATTCAGCATTTTGAAGCGTCCGGCCATACTCAGGTAATATCATTAGATTGAGGTAACTTTAAACAAAAAATAAAACGTAATCTATGCTTTTTTCACCGCTACCAAAAGAGAGAAACTACCCTCTTTTCAGGGACCATTTCAACACAACAGTACTATATATTTTCCGGGATAAAGTACTTTTTTTATAATGGACCAGCAAAAGAGCTCATGATGGCATATAATTTTTGCGGGCACGGCTGAATCCGGGCCTTGCCATTTTCACTGCAACCACTTTTTTTCGAAAAAAACCTATCATCTTTCAATGATCCTACAGTTACCGAATATAATAGATCTCACCTTTCAACAGCTTCAGCAGAAAATGGAGTCGATGGGGGAACCTTCATTCAGGGCATCCCAGATACACCAATGGCTTTTCAGCCACCATGCGTCCAGCTTTGACGAAATGACCATCCTCAGTCGCGCATTACGAAAAAAGCTTTCTGAAACATTTTCAATCGGGCAGTTGCGTCTCATTGATCGCCAGGAGTGTTTCGAAGATGCCTGCCTGAACCCGACAGAAAAAATACTGCTGCAGCTACCCGATAATGAGGGTGTGGAAAGTGTCCTCATTGCTTCAGCTGAAAGAATGACTGCCTGCGTCTCATCTCAGGTTGGATGCCCGCTGCAATGCCCTTTCTGTGCTACGGGCAATATGGGGTTCCGTCGCAATCTCAGCGCCGGAGAAATTACCGGACAGATCTATGCCCTTAACTCGATAGCTGCCGAAAAAACATCCAACAACAAAATCACCAATATTGTCTTTATGGGAATGGGCGAACCGCTCCTGAACACAGACAATGTTATTGAAGCCATTGATACCCTCAGCACAAGAAATTACAGTTTCTGCCTTTCACAGAAAAGAATAACCATTTCAACTGTCGGGGTAATCCCTGAAATTCAACGGCTCGCAAGGTCAGGAATGAAAACCAAACTTGCCGTCTCGCTTCATGCCGCAGATCAAGAGAAACGGGAATCGCTGATGCCGATTGCTGCGCGCCAGTACCCGCTGAACGAGCTGGGCAAATCGCTTGCCGGGTACACGGAACTGACCGGTATGCCTGTTACCATTGTCTATATGCTCCTCAAAGGAATCAACGATTCAGTGGATGATGCCAGGATGCTTGCCCGGTTTGCCAAGACCTTTTTGTGCAAAATTAATTTGATTGATTACAATTCAATCATTAATATTAAATTCAAGCCAGTTTACAGCTCAACTCGCGATATGTTTGTGCAACAACTCCTTACATCAGGACTGCATGTCACGGTCAGAAAAAGCTACGGAACAACCATTAATGCGGCATGTGGACAGCTTGCAACAAACAGCACCCGGTAACCCGCAATAATCTCTAACCGTCCGAATAATTATGGATCTTTCTGAATTGATTCCTTTTAAAAATGAGTTTAACAAAACTTATTACGGCTTAAAGAGTAATGCGACGCATACCTCGGAACACCCTGTTTTCACTGAACTGAAGGTGCGCCGCTACGATCAGCCCATTGCGGCAGTCACAGAGTTTATTCTTACCAAAATTAATCACTGGGTAGGATGGAATCTGATCTATGAAAAAACAGCTGTCGGCGGCATGACCTCGATTCGTGCCGAAGTAAGTTCTTTTCTTCTTCTGGGCTTGAAAATCAATATCACCTTCGGACTGCTTGAAGAGAAGGATGTCAACGGCCGCCTGATCACCTCAGTCAATGCCAAAGCTGAAACCCAGATAGAGTCCCGGGGTGATCTCGGTGAAAGCCGCAGGGTTATCAGGGTGATGCTCGGCGCTTTGGATTTTGAATTCAGAAAACAGATCATCAAGGAAGAGGACTATCAATTCCGATCTCTGGATGCGAAGGGTGCTGCGGCAGAATCACAGCAGATTTTTAATGAAGCCAAACTTCAGACTAATAAAATTTCTGAAGGCACCCCTAAAGCCAAGACAATCGAATTCAAGAAAAGGCCTCCCGTTCAGACTATACAGCTCACTACCTCATCAAAAAGTCATGAAGTTGTTCACGCTGCTGCACCTTTGTCCGCCAGCCCGGAGCAGAATGGATCGTCGATAAGCGCAGCTGAAGTTGATACCACTGTCGACCAGGCAAGAGCTTCAAAGCCAAAAATCATGATAGTCACATCAAAAAAAACCATCTAAAATCAGTTTGATGAGAATTATTTTACTGGGAGCACCGGGTGCAGGCAAAGGAACACAGTCTACATATATTTCAAAATCTCTCGGTATTCCGCAGATATCGACCGGTGACATGTTGCGTTCTGCTGTAGCAGCAGGCACACCCCTCGGTATTGCAGCAAAACAAATCATGGATGCCGGTCAGCTCGTATCCGATGAAATTATCATCGGTCTTGTCAAAGAGCGTCTGACAGAACCCGACTGCGTAAATGGATGCCTTTTTGATGGCTTTCCACGTACTCTTCCCCAGGCCGAGGCCCTCGGAAAAGACGGAATCCGCATTGACCATGTTGTTGAAATCAATGTTGAGGATAAGGAGATTATCGAACGGATGAGTGGACGTCGTGTCCATCCTGCTTCAGGGAGAACCTATCATGTACTCTTTAATCCGCCTAAAACACCCGATACTGATGACGAAACAGGTGAACCCCTGGTACAGCGTGAGGACGATCATGAGGATACGGTACGAAAACGACTTGAAGTCTATCATGCACAAACGCAGCCGCTGATCAACTACTATTTAACCTTGTCGAAGAACGGCACAGTAAAAGCTCCGAACTATTATCGGATCGAAGGGACTGGAAAAGTAGAGGAAATTCGCGACAGGATTATTCAGGCACTCACATCCTGACACTGGCCCGAAAGTCATTCAGTTATAAAAAGTCAGTGCCTTGTCACTGACTTTTTTCATTCATCGCCATGCACGCAATCATAGCAGCAGAAAAATATTTCAGAGGCGAACCATGTGCAGCATTGGTCCCTGAAACTCTGGAACACGAACTCCGGCCCGGATGCATGGTACTCCTTTCTGCGAAAAAAGGGAGCAGCTCCGTTTCTATCGGCTACATTATCAGCCTTTCCCGTGAGCATACAGAGGAACCTTCACCTCTTGAGATACTGGATGTGCTTTATGACGGGCGGCCTGTCCTTAACACCTCCCTTCTGCAGCTTACCGACTGGATGGCCGATTACTACCTCACAAGAAGAGTTGATACCCTTACTGTGGCTCTGCCTGCTGCAGTGAGAACAACAGTTAATGACGTCGCTGAAATAACAGGCTTTGCACTCAGCACTGAAAACCCGAAAATCATCAATACAAAACTCCGGCGATCAATCATGCAGATGTTGATCAGGGAGAAACGCCTCACCGTTCATCAGCTCCAACGGCGGCTCGGGAAAAAACAGCTCTATCGGACCCTCGCTGAACTTGAGCGTGGAGGACATCTGACGCTTGCCAAAAAGTTTTCGTCCACAAAACCAAAACAGAAACCCGCTTACCGCCTGAACAGCTCACTGCCGGACAATGTGTCAGAAATCCTTAAAGGCTCTCCCCGGCAGCTTGAGGCCTTCAATATACTGGCATCCCTTGGCGATGTCCCTGCATTTGCCGAAAGCATCGGGATCTCAACAGAGACCCTTAACACCCTTGTTAAAAAAGGGTATGCAGAAAAGGTTCTGATCGAGGTTACGAGCAATTTCACAACCGGTTTTTCAGAAACGCCGCAGTCGCCAAAAACCCTGACAGCTTCACAAAAAGAAGCTCTTGAGCAGCTTACGGGCGCATTCGAAACACAGCAATACAAAACCTTCCTTCTGCACGGCGTCACCGGCAGCGGAAAGACCCTGATCTATATTGAACTGCTGAAAAAAGTTATCGCAGCCGGAAAAACTGCTATTGTGCTCGTCCCTGAAATTGCCCTGACGCCTCAGACTGCCGGCAGGTTCCGTGAGCACTTTCATGATGAGATCACCATTATGCACAGTGCGATGAGCAATCAGGAAAAATATGATGCATGGCACAGTCTCCGGCTTGGTAAAACAAAAATTGCCCTTGGTGCCCGTTCAACCATATTCGCTCCCCTCGACAATGTCGGTGCAATCATTGTAGACGAAGAGCATGACGGCGCCTACAAACAAGACCGTAATCCACGCTACAATGCACGCGATACAGCAGTTATGAGAGCAATGTACAGCAAGGCAATCTGTGTGCTTGGATCGGCAACGCCATCGTTTGAATCATACAGCAACGCGCTCTCGGGCAAATATACCCTTGTAAACCTTCCAGAACGCGTTGATGGGGCAACTATGCCCCTCATCCGGCTGATCTGGATGAAAGAGAGTCCAAAGGCCTCTGCATCGATCTCTGAACTGCTCTACCGCCAGATTGAACTTCGCCTCAACAAAAACGAACAGGTCATTCTTCTGCAAAACAGAAGAGGCTTTGCCGGAAGTATCTTCTGCCTTGCATGCGGTCACATCCCGGTCTGCAGGTTCTGCAGTATCCCCCTGGTATACCATGCAACCCAGAACCATCTGCGCTGCCACTACTGCGGCCATATTGAACCCTTCAGAGGATCATGCGAACAATGCTTATCGACCGACCTGTTCTTCAAAAGTAGCGGCACCGAGCGTATAGAGGAAGAGCTGCAGACCCTTTTTCCTGAAGAAAAAATCCTTCGCATGGATGTCGATACCACAACCGCCAAAGGTGCTCACGGACGCATTCTCAAGGAATTCCAATCGGGGAAAGCACGAATTCTTCTCGGCACACAAATGGTAGCCAAAGGACTAGATTTTCCATCAGTAACCCTGGTAGGGGTTCTTATGGCCGATATAGGGCTCAACATCCCCGACTTCAGGGCTTCGGAGCGAACATTCTCCCTGCTCACCCAGGTCGCCGGACGTGCTGGACGCTCTACTATGCCGGGAGAGGTCTACTTTCAGGTCTACAACAAGGAGAGCGATGTTTTCGCCGCTCTCCTGCAGGAAAAGGAGAGCTATAAAAAGTTTTTTCATCAGGAATCTGCTTTCAGAAAGGAACTCCACTACCCTCCGGCATCACGGCTTATAAAATTCGAATGCACCTCCGCGGACGAAAAGCAGGCTGAACAGGCCGCCCTCTACTGCCGGGAAACTCTGCAAGGTCAACTGCCTGAAAAGAATGGAATCATTCTCGGTCCCGCCCCTGCAGGCATTGCAAAAATCAGAGGCCGTTACCGTTACCATGTACTTGTCAAACTTTTCGACGGCAAACTCTCACCACTCTTTGTAAAACAGATGAGTGACGACATCACCTCCCGCTTCCGCACTTCAGGCCTCGCCATTACCATCGACGTCGACCCTCTGAACCTCATGTAACGTTTCAACACTACCTGAGAAGGTTCTGGTCCATTCAAAAACTCCATCACCCCATAAACACCATCAAGTAAAGCGCGCAGTAAGCTCTTTCTTTTGTGTGACCTCCAAAAATTCCGTTATCCCCAAAAATATAATGAAGGGTAACCTCCAAAAATCGACAAACTTTCGCTTTATATTTACGCTGAAAGGATAGTTTGTTATATTGGTTCCAGCGTAATTTCACCCATAAAATTCGTTGATCTCTACCCCGATACACCCCCAGAAAGCAAAAAAATATCACAGGAACAGGACATAAAGAGACGATATGCGCCACAGCTTTTAAGATTATTATTGAACGACACGGGTGAGATTAGGAAACCTGATGTTGATACATATATTCTTGCCATCTTACATTGTGCCCCCTAACATGCAGAACAACCGTGATAATACATCCGAGAGTAACGGCAGTTTTGAGCATCGTTACAAAACGCTCCTCGCTGCATTTGATAACTCTGAGCCCTCATTTATTATCGAGCAGGTTGGAACTATCCTTGAAGCAAACAAGGCATTTGCTGCAATATTTGGCAAACAAGTTCATGAGGTTATCAATCGTAACGTTTTTGATTTTTTATCCCCACAATTGGCCGCAAGCTGCAGAGAAAAAGTAGCAGAGGCATTCCGGAGTGGAAAACGGGTCATTTTTGAAGACAAACGTGACGGGCTGTTTATTCGCCATACGATTTACCCCATCCGTGATTCCGACGGCACAATTTCACGGTTTTATGTTACTGGACAGGATATTACTGAGCTGAAGAAGTCAAAAAACGAAGCTCAAAAGTTCCATATTGTCAGCAGTCTCCTTATCGAGCAGATTCCAAGCGCATTCTTCATGCTTGATGCCGAAGGGCGATATGTCGAGTGGAATGCGTATCAGCGGGATGTTGTTATCGGTAAATCAGAAAGCGAAATGTCGAGCACCTTTGGTTTCGAGACCATTCACTCCGATGACAGGGCACTTGCCGAAGAACGATTCAAGTATGTAATGGAAACAGGCAATGAAGATTCCCATGAATTTAGAATTCTTATCCACGGAGGGCCTGAATTTTGCTGGCATAAACTCACAGCCATAAAAATACAGATCAACGGCATCCCTTATCTCATAGGTATAGGCACCGATTTCACTGCACAAAAGCTGGCAGCAGACATCGCCCTGATGGAAAGCGAAAAAAGATTTAAAACCCTCTTCGCAGAGCATTCCGCGGTGAAACTGGTTCTTGAAGCTGCCACCGCTGACATCATCAATGCCAACCAGGCTGCTGCCGATTTTTATGGTTGGACAATTGAAGAACTCTGCACCATGAACTTGAGGGATATCAATATAACTCCTCCGGAACAGGCGATGATCGAAATCCAGAAGCACAGGATATCGACAAAACTTCCCTTCGCGTTCCAGCACCGCATGGCAGACAACTCTCTTCGTGATATCGAAGCCTTCATAACAAAGATCAATGTTGAAGGCAAAGAACTGTTCTATGCCATTATTCATGATGTCACCCTGCAGAAACAGATGCAAGGAGAGTTGGTAGCCGCCAAAGAAAAAGCCGAAAAAGCCGATCGCTTAAAATCAGCCTTTCTTGCCACCATCACTCATGAGCTGCGAACCCCGATGAACGGTATTCTCGGCTTAACCGAACTGCTTACGGACCCTGAACTGTCCAAGCAGGAATCGGAGGAGTATACTGACCTCATTCATCAAAGCAGCCTGCACCTTCTGAAGCTCATTAATGAACTCATCGATATTGCGCGCATTGAAGCTGGAGAGACCATGGTAAAACAGGTGGATACCAACGTCAACAAGCTATTGCAGAATCTTTGCGCCTTTTTCAAACTTGAAATCCGCAAAAAAGGATTGTGTTTGAAGTGTAATACAGGGCTTGCAGATAGCGAAAGCATCATCCTGACCGACCACGCCAAGCTCACCCAGATACTCACCAATCTGGTCAACAACGCCTTGAAATTCACTGTTAAAGGTTGGATTGAAATTAGCTATACGAGGGTCAATGGTACGCTTGAGTTTTATGTCAAAGACACCGGCATCGGTATACCATCTGCCATGCATGAAAAAATTTTCGAACGATTCATTCAGGTCAATAACCCCTTGACAAAAGGAATGGAAGGCTCCGGACT
>Ga0209083_1001431_pt1 | contig 27296 bp, 28 predicted proteins | sample AM7aDNAmetaG_FD_184132 | JGI IMG/M metagenome (GOLD analysis project Ga0209083, IMG submission 184132) | Freshwater microbial communities from Finland to study Microbial Dark Matter (Phase II) - AM7a DNA metaG (SPAdes) (version 3) | ecosystem: Environmental > Aquatic > Freshwater > Lake ...
CTTCTTTACCTCCGTTTTACCGCATTCAGGACACTTTTTTTACGCATGGTATATAGTTAATTAGGCTTTTACCAATACAGGCTAACACAGAATCATCATTTCAGACTGCTTAAATTACCATTAACTCTATATCTGGTACTGTCACTTGTTCTTCCTCTACTGTCGACCTATCTTCTCTTGTGCCTATGTATCTATCTTCTATACCCAAGGATCCTACAGCTACCACCAACGCTGGATATGAGATAGCCAAAGTCGGATCAAATATTTACGTAGAAGCTCCTGGAACAGAGATAGGATTTACCAACCAATCCGGATACTCTTCTACAACACCAATTGATGCTTTCATCGGTACCCTCATCCCAGGTCATCCACCAGCTACAGCTTCTGGTATACTTGGTGGCACTGGTGGTTCTGGGGGTGGCGGGGGAACTTCCTGGACTTGTGGTTCTTCATTGGTAGATAGTCGAGATTCTCAATCTTACACAACATCTCTTATAGGTAGTCAGTGTTGGCTATCCCAAAACATGGATATTGGTACCATGATAAGTCTACCAGCAGACCAAGGAACTAGTTTGTCTTCTATACAAAAATACTGTTACAACAATGACCCAGACAATTGTACAACTTATGGAGGATTGTACCAATATGGTCAAGCCTCGGGCGGTTCATCATCTCCTAGTGTGCAAGGTATATGTCCTACTGGTTGGCATATTCCTACCCAAGATGAATTTACAACTCTAGAGTTAGCTATATGTACTTCCGATACTTGTGTCACTGATTTTCCACACAATACACCAGAACACCCCAGCGGGACAGATGAGGGCACTAAGTTGTTATCACCATCTGGATCATTTAAAGCTTTGTTAGCTGGCCAAGTGGGTGATTATATGTATGGTAAGCTTTTCGCTGGAATAGGGCAGTTAGCAATATTTTCCCTCTCTTCCGGTTTCAATAGTCGATATCTTCTTTGGAATAGTGGCAAGATCTGGACAATGGCTTATGATGGAATATACGCTTTCCCTATTCGCTGTCTCAAAGATTGACTCCAATCCTGATATCTGCTAATATCCTCATTACCTTAATAAATAAGGTTTTTCAGTAGATAGCGATTGGAAGCACGTCATTCTCAAGTCAGCTTAGCCCCAAAAGGCTACAGATGAGACAAGAGATTGAGCAGCTAACCAATCCCCTTTGTTTTTAAAAGGGAATGCCTCACAGCAAATAAAACAAACAAAATGGCAAAGACATCAGTCATCGTAAGATCACAAAAGAAGCCGAAATTTAAATCGCGCGTTGTTCGTCGTTGCTTCCGTTGTGGTCGCAAGCACGGTTATATGAGGGATTTCGATATGTGCCGTATCTGTTTTCGTGAATTCGCTAACGAAGGAGCTATACCAGGTATAAAGAAGTCTTCCTGGTAATGCCTATTTTGAATAATAAATACGAATCCAAATCAAAATGATTACAGACCCTATTTCAGACCTCATAATCCGCATCAAGAATGCCAGCGCTGCCGGCCAGGTTACTACTCGTGTCAACTGCACAAAATTGACTGAGAACGTTGCCCATGCCCTCAAGAACCTAGGATATTTATCTACTGTTGAAAAGAGAAAGCCAAACACTATTGTAGATGGTTTGGAGCTTGGTCTTATATATTTTGATAAAGAGCCACGCATACACGATGCAGAGCGTATTTCAAAGTCATCTCGCCGCATATATATGAAATCTGGCGACATTCGCACTTTCAAGAGCGGTTTCGGTAATACATTCCTTTCTACACCTAAGGGTATATTGGCAGACACAGAAGCCAAGAGACTCAAAGTCGGCGGTGAAGTATTGTTCAAGATTTGGTAATAATAAAAACATGTCAAGAATAGCAAAAAAACCAATAGTAATACCAACCAAGACAGAAGCTACTTATGCTGCAGGTGTTTTTACAGTGAAAGGACCGCTAGGCTCTCTTTCTAAGACGTTTCGCTCGGAGATAGATGTGGTCATAGAGAACAACACTGTTGCCTTGACTCTATGTAGCAAGAGTTTGCAAGCTAAAGCTCTATGGGGTACATATGCTTCTCATGTGAAGAATATGCTCGCTGGAGTCAACAAGGCCTACGAAAAGAAACTTATAGTTGACGGTATCGGTTACAAAGCTGATGTGAAGGGAAAGGATCTCGTCTTGGCTCTAGGATTTTCACATCCTATTTCAGTCTCTATACCAGCAGATCTGAAAGTCACAGTAGATAAAAGTACCATCACTGTATCAGGTATAGATTGCGAGAAGGTTGGCCAATTTGCCGCCAAAGTCAGAGACTTCAAGAAACCCGAACCATATCTTGGTAAGGGAGTTCATTATTCAGACGAAGTCATTCGTAGGAAGCAGGGTAAGAAAGCTGCATAATGTCGTACTAAACTCTAAGTCATAAACTCAAAACAAATACCATGACAACTATTCAGCAAACACAACAAAAGATATTCGCTCGTCGCAAGGCTCGCATACGCGCTAAGATTTCTGGTACACCGGAGCGTCCGCGTTTGGCTATATTCAAGTCACACAAGTATATATACGCCCAGATCATAGACGATACTAAGGGACATACTCTTGTCGCTGCTGACAGTAGAGAAGCAACTGGCAAGAAGCCTGTAGATCGTGCCAAAGAGGTAGGAGTAGCTATAGCCAAGAAGGCTTTAGCAGCCAAGATATCAAAGGTTGTCTTTGACCGTGGAGGATATCTTTATGCTGGTAAGATCAAAGTCGTAGCCGATGCTGCTCGCGAAGGCGGCCTGCTATTTTAGATCATAAAAATTCAAATCATAAATCATAAAAACATGACTGACCAAGACTTAAAGAAGAATAACGAAATCAAACCAACAACAGCTGCTCCTGTTGCTGTTTCCCCAGTTGTCGCTGGAGCTGTTCCTGCGAACAAGATCACTCAAGGTCGTCGCATGAGAGACTCTGCACAAAGGGGTGGACACGGTAGTATTGGTCAAGGGGCTGGTCGTGGTCAAGGTCGTGGAGGCCGTCCAGGAAGCCGTGGTGGTGATAGGGGAGAACGTGTCAAACCAGAATTTGATTCCAAGATTATAGATATCCGTCGCGTCACACGTGTCACTTCAGGTGGTCGCCGCATGAACTTCAGCGTTGCTGTTGTCGCTGGTGACAGGAAGGGCCGAGTAGGTGTTGGACTAGGAAAAGGTAACGATACAGCCGGTGCTGTAGAAAAGGCTACTCGTGAAGCCAAGAAGAATCTCATAAAGATTCCTCTTTCCCCAGCCATGACTATTCTTCACGGAGTCGAAGCCAAGTATTCTAGTGCTCGTATAACTATATTCCCAGCACGTGGTCGTGGTATCGTCGCAGGTAGCTCGGCTCGTACGGTTATAGAACTAGCAGGCATCAAGGACGTCTGTGCCAAGCTTATGTCTGGAAGTAAGAATCGCCTGAATATAGCCCGTGTAACAATAGAAGCATTGTCGAAACTAAGTAAAGTTTCTCGAAACACTTTGCTTGGGAAGCCAGCTAAAGTCGTAGCGAAGGTACCAGAGAAATCCGTCGAAAAAGCAAAATAATTTTTCATATCTTACTTTTCAACCCTTAACTTTCATTACAATAACATGCAAACTAACCAACTAAGAAGGAATCATCCAAACACAAAGCGTATGATCGTCGCTCGTGGTGGAAAGCGTGGTAAGACTTCCGGTCGTGGAGGTAAGGGTCAGTCTGCTCGTGCTGGTAACAAGCGTCGTCCAGAATGGCGTGATATCATAAAGCAGCTGCCTAAGTTGCGTGGTCGTGGTGTCAACCAACACAAGTCTATACAAGATAAGCCAGCTATAGTTAATGTCGGTTTGCTCGAAGAACTCTTCGCAGCGGGGGACAGTATTAGTCCTGTTATATTGGTAGAGAAGTTCGTTATAAAGACAGTTTCTGGAAAGATACCGGTAGTCAAGATTTTGGGTGATGGAGAGCTGACTAAAAAGTTTGTAATAACAGGCTGTTTTGTATCTGCATCTGCAAAGACTAAGATAGAAAAAGTAGGTGGTTCTGTAGCTTCTGCTGCCAAACCAACCATGGTTAAAAATCCCGGTCCCAAAGATCTAACAGTAGTTGTTCCAAAGGTGAAGTCCGAAAAGACTGAAAAAAAGCCAGCTAAGAAAGTTGAAAAGAAAACCGAAAAGGATACAGAGACCAAGACAGCTAAGAAATCAGAGAAAGTTGAGAGTACTGAGAAGAAAGTCGCCAAAAAATAATAATCTTAAATAAAGAAATGAACGAATTACTCCTAAAATTCATAACAGTTTTTAAGGATCAGACTCTGCGCAAGAGACTGACTTTTACTATATTGGCTTTGATAGGTTTTCGTCTTTTGGCTGCGGTACCTATACCAGGAGTAGATAAGCATAGCCTGGATCTACTTTTGAATTCTAGTCAATTCTTTGGTTTCCTGAACATCTTTTCTGGTGGAGGTCTGTCAAACCTTTCTATAGTTATGATAGGTGTCGGTCCATTTATTACATCTTCGATTATTATCCAACTTCTCACTATGATCCTTCCAAAATGGAAGGCACTTATGCATGACGAAGGTGAGGCTGGTCGTCTCAAACTATCTCAATATTCTCGTTGGATAACACCTCCTTTGGCCATACTTCAAGCCATAGGTTTTCTCATACTATTGCAATCACAAAACGTCCTTCCGCATCTAGGATTCTTCGCTATGGCCGTTAACGTAGCTGTTGTATCTGCTGGTTCCATGCTTCTTATGTGGATTGGTGAACTCATCTCTGAGTTCGGTATAGGTAACGGAGTATCACTTATTATCTTTGCCGGTATAGTTTCTCGTTTGCCAGCAGATATCAATCAATTCATAGCTAGCTACGACGCCGCCAAGATTCCTATATATGTAGCTGCTTTGGCTGTAGGACTTATTGTGGTTGCTGGTGTCGTCTATATCACAGAGGCTGAACGTTCCGTACCAGTCACTTATGCAAAACAGGTCCGTGGCAACAAGGTTTATGGTGGTGCCTCTACTTATATACCACTACGTCTTAACCAAGCCGGAGTCATACCGATCATATTCGCTTTGTCTATACTTTTGTTCCCTCAGATAATATCCAACTTCCTATCAGGTCTAACCTCACATCCGATCATCGCTGGATATGCGCATTCATTTACATTATTCTTCAATAATCCTTGGATATACGGAGGCGCTTATTTCTTCCTTGTTGTCCTCTTCACTTACTTCTATACAGCCGTTACTTTCGATCCAGCTATGATCTCTGAGAATCTCCAAAGAAGTGGTGCTTTTATCCCCGGTGTTCGTCCTGGAGATCATACACGTGATTTCCTAGGTAACATAGTTACACGTATCACTCTTGTCGGAGCATTGTTCCTTGGTGTTATCGCTATCTTACCTCTAGCCATGCAAAGCTTCACTGCCAACAAGTCCTTAGCTATCGGAGGTACAGCTCTCCTTATCGTCGTCTCGGTGATTTTGGATCTCTTGAAGAAGATAGATGCTCAGGTTTCTATGAGAGAGTATTAAAAGAGGCTAAAAGGTTCAGGGTATAAGTTGAAAGATGAAGAGGGGACTTATGTTACAATATCTCCATTATGTTTGACAAAGATATCATCAAATCAGCACTTATTCCTCAAGCTTTTGTATTTATAGGTCGTTCTGGTAGTGGCAAAGGAACTCAAGCAGACCTGCTTATCAAGAAGTTGAAGGAGCTAGATCCGACACGCGATGTGTTGTATATACAGACTGGTCAAGAATTTCGCAAATTTATACAAGGTCAGAGTTTTACAGAAAAACTTTCAGCTGAGTATTATAAAACTGACAAACTTCAGCCGGAATTTCTAGCCATAAAGATGTGGGTCGATTTTCTTGTTGATAATTATCACGGAGATGAGCATATCATCCTCGATGGTACTCCAAGAAAGTTATATGAAGCAAAGGTTCTGGACTCTGTTTTCGGTTTTTATGGTTTTGGTGTAGCCGATTCTGCTGGGAATATTTTAAATAAACCACATGTCATCAACATAGATATCAGTCCAAAAGAAGCTGAGAAGCGTCTTCTATTGCGCAATCGCTTGGATGATGCCGAAGAAGATGTTTTTAAGCGGCTTTCGTGGTATGAGACAGATGTTGTCCCAACGGTTGAGTATTATCGTGACAATTCAGCCTTCCATTTTCTGAAAATAAATGGCGAGCACATGCCAGAAGAAGTTCACGCCGATATTGTTAGAGATTTAGGTTTTGTGTAATGTGAACTAGTGGCATAATAGCGACTCTATATGATAACTATAAAGACAAAAGAAGACATAGCTATACTTCGAGAAGGTGGTAAGAGACACGCGTCTATATTGCGTGAATTGGTGAACATGGTTAGGCCAGGTATGGCAGTGATAGATCTCGAGAATGCAGCACGTCGACTTATCTCTGAAGGTGGTGGTAGTGGCTTCGATGGTAATGATAAAGCGGCCTTTCTTGATTATCAACCGAAAGGAGCATCACGACCATATCCAGCGGCTCTGTGTGTTTCTATAAATGATGAAGTGGTTCATGGTATACCAAATGAACCAGATAAATCTGGCAACGCGAAGTTCTTGAAAGAAGGAGATATTGTAAGTATGGACTTAGGACTTATACATAAGAATCTCATCACCGACTCCGCTGTGACTGTCCCTGTCGGCAGGATCTCAGATGAGTCTTCTAAGTTACTTGAAGTCACCAAGAAAGCTTTGATGGCTGGTATCAAGGCAGCCAAAGCCGGTAAAAGGGTTGGCGCTATTAGTGAAGCTATACAGAGGGTAGGCGTTGCTAGTGGTTATGGTATTGTCGAAGATCTGTCTGGTCATGGTGTTGGATATGAAGTGCACGAAGATCCATACATTCCCAATTATGGTACAGCCAAGAGAGGAGCCATATTGAAGCCTGGTATGGTCCTAGCTCTTGAACCGATGTTTAATCTTGGTACAAAGAAAGTTATACTCGAAAAAGATGGTTACACTTTCCGTACAGCCGATGGTCGCCAGAGTGCCCATTTCGAACATACGATAGTTATCACGAAAAGTGGAGCAGAGATACTGACAGTATGATCTAGCAAGGATATTGTCTTCTGAATAGATGTCAGATGGATATGTTAGAATACAGCCATCTTTTTAATAAATTAAATAACAAACAAATGAAACAATCACACCCGTCGCACCCTTCCCACGAGAGAACATTGGCCATCATCAAACCAGATGGTATAGAGCGCAGCTTGATAGGTGAGATTATACAAAGATATGAACGTATAGGTCTCAAGCTAGTTGGTATAAAGATGATTGTACCAACTCCAGAACTTATAGAGAAACACTATACGATGGATTCAGATTGGCTTATGAAGACCGGAGTTAAGGCTATTAAGGGTTATACCGACAAGGGCCTCAAACCACCAAGCACTGATCCTATGAAAGTTAGTGAAAAAGTCTTGAAGAATCTTGTTAAATATATGACGAGTGGTCCAGTTGTGGCTATGGTTTGGCAGGGTGCTCATGCGGTACAGATAGTTCGCAAGCTTACAGGCAGTACCGAACCGCTTATGTCAGATGTTGGTACTATTCGTGGAGATTATGTTCTGGACTCATATCAGATGAGTGATCATGATAACAGGTCTATCAGAAACTTAGTCCACGCCTCTGGTACTATCGACGAGGCTAGGGATGAGATAGCACATTGGTTCAAGAAAGATGAGGTCATAGACTACAATCTATATGAAGAGCATATCATGTATGATGTGAATATGAATGGTATTTTGTAAGAGATACCCATTTCTTCGAGGAGCTTTCTGTACTCTTTTTGCAAATACGTCAAATAAGTGTCACAACTATAAAAAGCACTTGCGCTTATTTGTATGAGTAATACACTTAAGTCAGTTACGAGAGTACAAATCCACAAAATCAATTTTTTAAGGAGATCGATTTCGTCCAGCACCTTGGTGTTGGCGTTAGATCACCAACCTGTACTTACAGGTTTCTGTACTCTCGTAATTATCAGAGAACGTCTGCAAGATATTCCTCACAAGGAAGACGCTGGCAGGCGTTTTATGATTCATGGTCAATATCTATAGGTAGAGTTTTGATCAGATCTATCTTTTCCAGCAGGTACATCATAATTAATGTATAATTAGTCACGTAATCATAAAATTTTGCATATATAATGTCTTCAAATCCAAAAATAACTTTCTGTACTGGTGTAGGTACTGTCACCGGAGCCAATTTTCTTCTTGAGACTTCTGTGGAGGATGGTGAAGTACAAGCTGTTTCCGCTGGTATTGGTACGCGCATACTTATAGATTGTGGTATGGTACAAGGTGAAAAAGTCGCCAATGATGAGAATCGTGAAGCATTTCCATACGACCTTTCAACCATAAAAGCTCTTATCATCACTCATGCACATCTTGATCATGTAGGACGCATACCGAAGATTGTGAAAGATGGTTATAGAGGACCTATATATTCTACTCCAGAAACTCGAGCTTTGGCAGAATTGGTCTTGCGTGATGCGGTGAAATTGATAGCTATAGAATCACGCCGAGATGGACTTCTTCCTGTATATGAAGCCGCCGACTTAGAGAAAGTATTTCCTTTGTGGCAGACGATACCATATCACGTACCGACCAAGATAACTGACGATGTGACTATTTTTTTGAAAGATGCAGGACATATACTAGGATCATCGATGGTAGAGGTGACGGTGAGTGGTGCTACTTCTCAAAATACCGATGCTGGTAATCTCGGTAAAGATAATCAGATCAAGGTCTTATTTACCGGTGACTTGGGTAACTCTCCAGCGCCACTTCTACGAGATACTGAACCGGTAGGGGATGTAGACTATATAGTTATGGAAAGTGTCTATGGGGATCGCAATCACGAAGAGCGTGATACTAGAGAAAAAAAGCTTTGTGATGTTATAAATCAGACAGTCTCTCGTGGTGGAACCTTAGTCATACCAACATTTGCTATAGATCGTACACAAGTTCTGTTGTACGAACTGAACAACCTGGTCGAACAGAAGAAGATACCTTCTGTGCCAGTCTTCGTGGATTCTCCTATGGCGACAGAGGCTACTCGTATATATGCTTATGGTACAGAACTTTTCAATGAAAAAGCCAGATCCCAGATGGCCAATGGAGATGATGTATTTTCATTTCCTAAATTACAATTTACTACATCACCAGACGAGAGTCGTAGTATAGATCGTGTCCATGGTGCCAAGATCATCATGGCTGGATCAGGGATGTCTATGGGTGGACGCATACTTGGTCACGAAGAAGAATATCTGCCAGATCCTAAGAACACTATATTGTTGGTGGGGTATCAGAGTCCCGGGTCGTTCGGGAGACAACTTTCCGATGGGCTGAAGAGGATACCTATGCACGATCGTGTCGTAAACGTAAAAGCACAGATAGAGACCATATATGGATATTCTGCACATAAGGATGGGGATCATCTGGTCAGCTTCGTAGCAACAGCAGACAAAAGGTTAAAGAAGGTCTTCGTCGTAATGGGGGAGCCAAAAGCTTCTATGCACTTAGCACAACGTATAAACGATGAGCTTGGTGGCAATGCTCTTGTACCAGAAAGACTCAAGCCATATGAGCTCTATTAGGTGAAATTTTTCATTTGTAGATAATATCCAGTCAAACAAAAAACCTAGGAGGCTGGTCGTACGCATAAGTACATACGACCAGCCATCACTAGGCAACCACCAACCAACTGCACTGCCGGCTAACACATACTGAGCCGTGCTTCCGACTGACCAATGCCACTTAACTATCTGGGTAGGTATTGTTACGTCTGAGGGAGGAGTGCCCCAGATGACCCAAATAGTGTCGGATAGCGAGAACAACTAGAAATTACTTTACCATAGCTACCACTTTTTCGAAAGTCTTAGGATTATTTTCGGCTAGATAAGCTAGAGACTTACGGTCTAGAGCAATACCTTTTTTCTTGGCTGCACCGATAAACTTGCTATATGAAAAACCAAGTGGACGAAGGCCGGCGTTTATTTTGACGTTCCAGAGACGGCGGAAATCACCCTTCTTGTCACGGCGGTGAGCAAAACTGTAAGCACCTGCATGAGCGAGAGCTTCGTTGGCAGCACGTTCGTTAGTTGAACGACGGAAACGGAAACCCTTTGTCTGACGAAGGGTATTGCGGCGATTCTTGAGGGCATGGACTGCTTTTTTTACACGTGTCATGTTAGTAGTTTAGTTAAAAGTTTTAAGGCGCAAAGCGCATTGATAATAAATAATATGTTGACTAAAACGAATTTGCCAAGAAACGACCACGAGCCTTGTTCTTCATCTGGATGGCTTGAGAACGATGCTTGAGTCCTGAAGTGCGTGATCCTTCTTTTGCATTGAAATGGTTCTGACCTGGTCGGCGTGCAATAATCTTGCCATTTTTTGTGACCTTCAGACGCTTTGTGAATGATTTATTTGTTTTTATGCTCATGTTATTTTTTCTCTACGTATAATGTCCAACCTTTTGGCCCTTTTGTTGGTTCTTGAGACACTCGGTAGTCTACGGTGATAAGTTTCAATATACGAGCCAAGCGTTCTTTCAGGAAGTTGGCATCCATATATTTTGAGCGACCGACGAGATAGAGGTCTATCTTTACACGATTGCCTTCACCAAGCCATTCTGAAACTTTCTTGGCTTTAAGTTCTAGGTCGTGTTCACCAGTTCCTATCTTGACCTGTACGCTTTTGACTTCAGTCGTCACGGTCTTGGCCTTGGCGGCTTTGACCTTCTTGTTTTCATCGTACTGATACTTTCCATAATCCATGATCTTGGCCACTGGAGGGACAGCGTTCGGAGAGATCTCTATAAGATCCATACCACGATTGCGGGCCTCTGTCAGCGCCTTATCAATAGCTAAAACTCCTAGATTCTCACCATCTACGGTTATTACACGTAGTGAAGGAGCCTTTATCTGGTGGTTTATACGTGCTTTGATCAAGGTATTACAGGCTGTATTTATAGCATATAGTAGGTCATGGTGCAAGTGTGTGCTAACATATTCTCATGGCTAATCTTGTCGAAAATCCAAAGGCTCGTTTCAACTATGAAATCCAGGAAACTCTGGAGGCTGGTATTGAGCTGCTCGGTCATGAGGTTAAGGCCCTGAAAGCCAGGCAAGGATCTCTAGAAGGAGCTTATGTCATAGTTCGTGGAGGTGAAGCTTATGCTGTAAATATTTTCATACCCCCATATCAAGAGAACAATACCCCAAGTGGTTATGAGCCAAGAAGAAATCGTAGGCTCTTGCTCAATAAGAAGGAAATAGCTGAACTCTCAGGGGATGACTTGACAATAGTGCCGATTGCGATTTATAATAAAGGCGACTTCATTAAGGTTAGCGTTGCTATAGTCCGCGGAAAAAAGAAATACGATAAACGTGAGACTGCCAAGAAACGCGAAACTGACAGAGAGGTCAGACGTACTTTGAAAAATTCCTGAACATATAGAAGTTAGACTTAATGTTTAGGATTTATATAAATGGGGATGATTGGCCTCGACAGTCAATCATGTTCGTTCGTGCGGCGCGAGCACCATTAACTCGTAAATCTGATGGAAATTCTAAATGCAAAACAATCACCGTATTTTACGGCTAATGATTTCGCATTCGCTCTCGTTTAACGAGGCGCGTCACTCTGTTGGGATCCTGACGACAGTACTGGCGTAATAACTTGGATGTAGGGAGGTGGAGAATTCTCGGCTTTACCCTCGAATAAAAGAGATAGTGATTATGTGTTTTGCAAAATTTTCTAGCATGATCATGACAACAAAAATCTTGCTACCGCTGTAGATTCGTTCGATGCATCTTGATTGCACCCGGGTTCGATTCCCGGCATCTCCACTAGCACAAAAAACCTTGATATTTTCAGGGTTTTTTGGTTTTAGTCTGAAAAGAGCTATGTTTTGAGCCACAAGGAGGTTCGAACCTAATTTGGGCTGGGTTGACAAGTGACTGTTAGGTGTGCTATAATAGGCAAGTAAGATAAGTTCTTTAAAAGTGTTGAGTTTTGAAGAGAGTTTGTAAGCTGGGCCATGTCCCATGTGCTTGCAAGCTGCCACAGAACTCAACAAAAACTGGAGAATGGAAAATGAAAACACGAAGAATGATTATCGTTTGTATGGTCGTGATTGCTGCAATGGTTTGCCTAGCCCCGCATCTTAGCAGTGCCTGCATGAAATATACGGCGCTCAAGAATGTCCGCCAATGCGCAGAGAAGCAAGGCCTCAAGGACTTCCTGAAAGCCAAAGCTTCAACGGTCTGTGATGGACGGATTCAGGTAGACTTCCTCGCCGAGGAAGGTGAAGGTAAGACGAACCTCATGCCGTATTTCGCCACAGTACTACCCAGCGGAAAAATTAAGGACGGTTGCGTCTGGGCGGGTTACTGACAAGGTTCTAGTGTAAGTTCGAGATACAACTTCAAATCTCAGCCTCAGGTATAACGCTTGGGGTTTTTATTGTTTATTAACATGGTTAACATCTAATAGGGTATACCTCCAAGTAAGAGGTTCTAACTTCGTTCATTAATCTCCACCATTTTTTAAAATAGGCCTAATAATATAGGCCGGTTTTGTATAGGAAGTGTGAAGTAAGAACTGAGTAGTGAAGCTGACTAACCTCACATACATATTGCACTCATTAATTAAATGTTTTTCTCTAGAGAAGGTGATATAATCACACTAGTGTTTCATTTATTTTTTATTAAAAATACTAACAAAAACATGAAGAAAACCTTATTATCTGCCATGGTCTTGTCATCTATGGTTCTGTCTCCTCTGGCTACCATAGTCTTGCCGGTAAATGTTAGTGCACAGACAAGTGGTGGTTGTTATCCAGGTCAAACATATTGTGGTGATCCGAAGATATTATCAGTCCAGACTACTCAGTTACCATATTCACAGGGAATACTTACAGGTGCAGACGTATCTTTTCAGGGATATTTGAGATTTGGTTGGTCTTCTAGATTTGGTGTCTTTCTCGTCGATCCAATCACCACATCAACCTCTACAAACAAATCCGCTATCCTAGCAGGATACTTTGGTACAGATATACCTGGTTTCGGCCATTCTATTACTTCTTCTTATTCAAATCGTCCCATAATTGATGGTTTGAATTCTTTCAGTGTTCCAATAGATAACTATGAATCTGGGAGACCAGCTGGTGCAGATGGTACATATGCAGTCAAAGTAATAGAGATGTCATGTCCAGTAGGTACGATTTTTTCCAATACTGCTCCTATAGATTCTCCTATAGGTTCAAATCAATTCTACAGAGTATGTTTATCTTCCAATTCATCGACAACAGCACCTATCAATCCAACAGTATCTATTGTAGTCAGTACATCTACTATTAAATTCGGTAATTTCTTCCTAACAGTTACAAATCCTATAATAGGAGACCGGTGGGTGAGTGGAACAAAACATAAAGTCTCCTGGCTGGCTAATTTTCTTAAAGGTACAAACAATACTGGAGAAGCTCAGTACGCTGGGGTGAAGTTATATTATGGAGTATATGGAGGGGGAGTTGACCCCTATGATCATGGAGACAATGCGCTTCTTTCAAATGTCCCAGGTGGAGGGGTGACTTTGATAGCAATAAATATGATTCCTGTGATTGGTCCTATAGTTGGCGGTGTCGTACAGGTCCTTAGTTGGGCTGGTGTGTTCGATACTGCTCCACAGGGTGTACCGGTAACTTTGAATCTTGTTCCATATGATCCAAATACCAATATAAGTGGTAAGCCTATCAAACTAGCCTCCGGACTAGTTGAGCAATCAAGTATTGGTGTGACTATAGATAAAAAAATCCCACTTGGAATATATAAACTACAGATTGTAGCTCAAGCCAATAAGTCTACCATGATAACCGATGCTAGCGGACCATTTTCAATAGTTAGTGCTACTGGAACTCAAGCCACTACTACGTCTTATAACCAATCTGTACCTATTACTCCTGTAGGATCGGTGGCATCACTAATCACTTCACAAGCCACATCTACACCACCTCAAAATGTAGCAACCTCCTCGTCGGCCACTTCAACATCTACAAATACAGTTATTACTCCAGCCCCAACCATCACTTTTACAGCATCTCCTGCGTCTGTGACTAAGAGGGGATCTACCACTCTGACTTGGGTCGTAACCAATGCTGTAAAGTGTGTAGCATCAACTATGAGTAACGGTCCATCTAGTGGTAACTGGGTTAGGAATAAGAGTGCGACTGGTGGAACAGAAAACATAACGAATATCATGTTCAACAGTACATACGTACTCACCTGTACTGGTTCTGGAGGATCGACCTCAGTTTCTACGATTGTAACTATCAGTCCTACAGCTTTCTTTGATATCTACTCTATGACAGCAGATGCATGGGATGGTCTCAAGTCGTTGTTTGGGTTTTGATTTCAAATAAAATTCATTCAAAAAATGCGATACCTGTAGAGGCATCGCATTTTTGTAATGTGTAGTGCCAGACGGGGGCATTTCACAAGTTAGTGTTGATCACGATCGCGCTTATCAGAACGATTGTCTTTCCGCTCGTTATGGCCATTATCGCGTCCACGGTTATCTTCCCGGTGGTAACGTATGGCACGCTCACGATATCCATGGTGGTAAGATTCCCATCGATGGAATTGACGCAACCGAAACTCATCACAGACTACCCAAACATTTCCTGGCCCAAGGTATACGTATGTATCACCATACCATCCAATCCAACCAATGTCGGTCTGGATATAGGCTTCTGGTACAACTGTAGTTGTTTGAACCACCGCAACTGGTGCTGATGATATGACAACTGCCGGTTGTTCGTAGACCACTATAGGAGCGACCAATCCGACCCTTCCAGTGGGCGCTACCACACAGCCTGTAATTAATGTTACTACCACTACCAACACGCTTACATATGATCTTGTCTTCATAAACTGACCCTTTCTTATTTTATTTTTGTTTGAACGGCTTCACATACATTACAATAAATATTGTATATTAGCAAGTGGTGGATAACTCTGTTGAAAGACTGTGGATAAGAGTTACTATTATATAGGTTTGAACAAAGGGGGTTCTTATGCCACGATCCGTCAACAAGTGTCGGCGTAAAAAGAATTCTTTCCAGAAGTCGAGATCCATGGGAACAAGGCTTATTGAACGATTGACTCCTACAGCCATTGCTTTCAGACAAGCATTTAGCTGGACACTGTCTCTCCGTCCAACGTCTTCTTCTCATGAATGAAGTCTTCAGAAAAACTCCTTGCGCGCCGTTAAGCTCGAACTAGCGCCTCTTGTAAAAGAGACGCTAGTTTTGTCTATATCTTAACCATATGGCCTTATGAGTTTAATCGTGCGGTCACCTCATGTTGTTAACTGCATACACCATTCCATTTATCTAGTTTTTCTGTATAATCAGTCTATATGGAAAATAACCCAAATAACCAGCACAGACCATTGGGATCGAGGAAAAATCAGCAAGACCATAGCCCGAAAAAGCCCTTTCGTATCTTGCCACCAAAGATGGGATTTCTACAGATTGTCGTCATCATATTCCTGGCATTTCTACTTATAACTGCAATATATAGTGAATTTTCATCTACCTCAGCGACTTCAGAAACTGGAACCACTTCACTTTCAGGATTGGTGAATGATATAAATAATGGCACCATTATATCTTTGGATGTACAGACTGATCAGATAGTTGCGAACTACAAAGACAGAACTACCAAAACCGCACAGAAAGAGGTCGATTCTTCTATAACGGAAAGCTTGACACGTCTTGGAGTTTCTCCTTCACGACTAGCTTCTACAACTATCACTGTCGAAGGTCCAAGTGGTTTCTGGTATTGGATGGGGCAGTTGGCACCTTTCTTGGCACCACTCATATTCTTAGCATTTTTCATCTGGCTTCTGTCTAGACAGATGAAAGGGGCTGGTATGCAAGCTCTATCTTTCGGTCAATCGAAAGCACGTATAACTCTACCTGACGACAAGAAACAAAAAGTCACTTTCAAGGATGTTGCTGGTGCCAAAGAAGCCAAACAAGAACTTTTGGAGATTGTGGACTTTTTGCGCAATCCTAAGAAATTCATAGATATTGGCGCTGAGATACCAAAGGGTGTCCTTCTTATGGGTGCTCCTGGAACTGGAAAAACTCTACTTGCGCGCGCAGTGGCTGGAGAAGCAGGTGTGGCATTTTTCTCCATCTCAGGTTCTGAGTTCGTAGAGATGTTCGTCGGTGTTGGTGCTTCTCGTGTACGTGATTTATTCAAGATGGCCAAAGAAGCCGCACCAGCTATAGTTTTCGTAGATGAGATAGATGCGGTCGGTCGTGCTCGAGGATCTGGCATGGGTGGTGGTAATGACGAGCGTGAGCAAACCCTTAACCAGATTCTTGTCGAGATGGATGGTTTCGAACCAAATGAAAAGGTTATAGTCATGGCTGCTACAAACAGACCAGACGTTCTAGATCCGGCTTTACTACGTCCTGGTCGTTTCGACAGACGTGTAGTTATAGATCTACCAGATCGTGCTGACCGTGAAGCTATTCTCAAGATCCATTGTGCGAAGAAGCAGTTAGCTGAAGATGTGAACATAACAGTGGTCGCTGAACGTACCCCAGGTTTTTCTGGAGCTGATCTAGCTTCTCTTATGAATGAAGCCGCTATCCTTGCAGCTCGTGAAGATCGAAACAGGATTGGTCAGTTTGACCTCATACGTTCGATAGAGAAAGTCATGCTCGGTCCAGAGCGTCGCAGCCATATTCTTTCTACAAAAGAGAAAGAGATCACCGCATATCATGAAGCTGGTCACGCTATAGTCTCCTCTATCTTGCCGTACGCTGATCCTGTTCATAAGATTTCTATCATTTCACGTGGACGCGCTGCTGGTTACACACTTAAGTTACCGACTGAAGAGCGCCGTCTCCAATCGCGTAAGGAATTCTTAGATGACATCGCTGTTTCATTGGGTGGTTATGTGGCGGAACGTATGATGTTCGGTGACATGACTACAGGTGCATCCAACGACCTCCAAGTCTCGACAGCTCTTGCAAGGAGTATGGTCACGCAATATGGTATGTCAGAAAAGATCGGTCCAGTCGCACTAGAATCACCAGCCGGAAAAGTTATGTTTGGTATGGGTGTCGGCGACAAAGAATATTCAGAGCGAGTCGCCGCTGAGATCGATGGTGAAGTCACACGCATTATGACCGAAGCTCGCAAGCAAGCCGAGGATGTGCTGGTTCACGACAAGAAAGCTTTTGAGGCCATCGCTAAGAGGCTCATAGAAGTGGAGACTATTGAACGTGAGGAATATGAAGCTATACTCGTGGCTCAAGGTATATCTGTCAAAAAAGCTGAATGTGGAGGAGTGATTGCTTAGTATGACTGTATCAGATGTCTGTAAGTATACCCCCGCATCCATAGCCTTGACTTGTTTGTCTTGAGGAGTAATCTATGAAAAGAAAAGGAGGTGTGATATGAAAGATAAATATTTCTTCGAGTGCTGTAGGGACTTGAGGACACTTGGTGGTTTGTGCTGTATCGATCGTTGCGGTGAAATACTTGTCAGATTACCGTTGGATATAGTCATGGAGGAACCGACGACATTCGCACACCCACTGTTTGTGGTATCGCGGATGGTAACTGGTTTCTTGCCTTCGACCTCGAAAGATATCTGGACAGCTGCCAAAAGATTGGAACTCTCACAAGAGTTTTCACTTCTTGTGTTCACTGCGGCTATCGTAGATATTGTGGTAGATCCAAAGGTTTTGGCTGTGCGAGAGGAGTTGTTATACAACCTCCGGCCAGTCAAAACATTTGATATGCCATTGAATTCGATTCACGCACCAGTTATACCGTTTGTTAGTCGAGAGGATATGTCTGATCAGCAAAATTGAATAAGTGGTTTATCAAGATTCCGTCAGCCAACAGAAGTTTGGCTGACGGTTTTTTTTATGCTATAACTTATGGACTGTTCAGTCAGTTTTTAGAGTTAACCGCCCTTAGCTCAGTTGGTTAGAGCATCGAGCTTATACCTCGAGGGTCCTAGGTTCGAATCCTAGAGGGCGGACATTCATAAGAGACCTACTGGGAGGGCTCAACAGAGCCATTATGGCGGTCTGTCAAGCAACAAAACACCCCTTCTATGAGGGGTCGTTTTGCTGTGTATTTATCTATATGACCCTATATCTTGTCCCTCTACCAGATCCAATACGCTCAATATTCTTGAGTTTGAGTAATTTAGTCAACACTTGATTCACAGTTGGTCGTGGTATTTTTGTGGTTGTGCATATTTCCAGAGGTGTTGCTTCCTGTGATTTTTCGAGATATCTCCATACCACTTCCTGCTGAGGTGATAACAGCTTTTCTATCTGCTCGTGCGATATAAGCTCGACAGCTTTCTTTGATTGTTCTAACAGCATTTCTAGGAAAAAATTGAGCCAAGGGGCGATTGTCTCTTTTTCCGTACCGAATGTTTTTTGGCTTTGTCTCAGAACTACATAGTATTCTGGTTTGTTGTCTTCTACCAGTTTCTCGTGCGAGATGTATGGCATATAAGCAAATCCCTGTTGAAGCAGTAGTAAATTTGTTAGGATGCGTGAAAGTCGACCATTACCATCAGTGAATGGGTGTATTTTCAAAAATTGGACTAGAAAGTTTCCGATAACAATAAGTGGATGAAATTCTTTTTCTATTAGAACTAACTGTGTCCATTCAACGATTTCTTGCATCTGCTTTTCAACTAGGTATGCTGGCGTGGTATCAAAGACGATTTCAACTGGGTTGCCAAGAGCATCTACCATAGCGACTTGGTTTTCTTTCTTCTTGTATTCTCCTCCATGTTCCTTGTCTTTCTCTACATGTTTAAGTAGCTCACGATGGAAGAACTTTATAGTACTTATAGAGAAGGGAATTGATTGATATGAATCGAAGACGTTTGTAAGTAGCTCATAATAACCGGCCACTTCTTGCTGGTCGCGATTTTTGAATTTCTCTACTGACATGCCACGCAAAAGCCTCTCGATATCATCGTCAGATAGTTTTGCTCCCTCAATACGTGTGGACGCACCTGTAGAAGTAATAAGCACAGACTTTTTGAGTCTGGTCAAAACTTCACGATCAAGCTCTGCTCCATTAATCCACTTGGCTTTCAGTTGATCTATTTCAGTAATCTTATCCTGAATATTTGCAGGTAGATCATATATACTTTTTGTGTAATTTGTTTTCATATTATCTTATATATGCGATATGTATGATTATATATGATAGTATAAGGAAGTCAAGCCCCATTTTCCACAAACCATACCGTTGTGGCCGACGGATAAGTACTGTACAATACTCACAGGCTGCTTCCGTCGGAAATGCGGAAAAGAAGTCTAGAAGGTTTAGTCATTTTTATTATAAATATTTCGTCTCTAGAGACACGTAAAATTTCTATGAAGAAATCAATATCGCATAGCGTCTTGTTATTGGTTGTTATATCCGTAACCACATCACTCGGTATACATCCAGCTAGTGCTCAACAAGTATCCCCAACAGGGTGTCCAGTTGGCTTTGTATGTACACAGTACACTCCAAAAATTAATATATCACAGTCATCTGTATCTGTAGGTGACAGGTTGGAATTATATGGCTCCAATTTTGCACCTATCAACGCCGTATTGTTCGACGGTGTATCATCTGGAAGAATTGCTTCAGAAGACGGTAGTAGTGTAAGTGTGATTATCCCAGCCTCTCTTAAGGCTGGTAGCCATACTTTGGCTATTCAAAATGTATATGGCACTAGTACAGCAGCCAGTTTTTCGGTTGTTGCTTCGAAAAGTACTAAGCCATTGCCAACTATCAACCTAGCGGTTTCAACATCCACAGTCTTTATCGGCGGTAGTGCTACTTTGGTTTGGTCTACTACCAATGCTACATACTGTACGGGCTCTGGTGATTGGCCGAACACAGCCTTGTCAAATCCTAATGTTTACTCGCAGTCTACCTATCAAATAGCAAAGACTTATGGTACAACCACATTATCCAAACTGACAAGTGATGCAACTATTATCTTATCTTGTACAGGACCTGGTGGATCTGTAGCTACTACTTCTTATATCAAGGTAAACAGCTTCGTAAATATCACTTCACAAACCAAGGTAGAAACATGGCAGAAGGCTACTAGTACAATATATCATGTCATCATAAATACAGATTTAAGTGTGAGTCTTACGGATCTAATTCCTCAGGCAATATCTTCACAACCAGGAACATCTGGCAGGACCACGGCATATCGTATTTTTCTTTCTAATCAAGCTGGTTCCTCGTCTAATTCGATCGCCACTTCGGACATACCTATAGGCTCTATGCTTCCGAGTATTTATAATAGTGGTGATATTGCCTCTATTATCAAGTTCAATGAAGACGGATCGGAGACTTTAGACAATAAGGTTAGTTCGGATGCTTTCACTTATATACCACTCGGTACATACACCATAAAGGTAGCGACAATATCTTGCCCTGGTAGTTTCATCATAAATGATACGGTCATAAGTACGACGACCAAACTCACAAGTAGCCTTTGTTCTTCTGGCCATGTGAAAAATACTTCTGGTCAGGCGGATAAGAAGTTCAACGTATTTTCAGTCAATCCGGTTATGTCTGTATCGACTAGCTCGTCGACAGTCACTATCACTGCTGCACCAGATCCTTTTGTACTCATAACTAATCCTATAGCTGGTGATCAGTGGATGAGTGGTACTAGCCATAAGGTTACTTGGGTTACAAATTTTATAAAAGGTAGGAGTAATACAGGTCTATCGAAATGGGATGGTCTAAGGATCAGATCTATATATGGTGTAGGAGTCAATCCTTACGATCATGGAAGTAATCCTTTGGGGTCATTGGCGGCTACAGTGTCTACCGAAGTTGCTACTAACGTGGCAAGTATGTTGACTAGTAGTATAGCTATATCTCTACTCGGATATTCTATACCGATAGTTGGTCCGATCATAGGTGGTATCATAGATATACTTGATTGGACTGGTGTCTTTGATACAGCACCTTCAGGTATAAACACTACGATCAGTCTTGTACCATACAATCCTACGACAGGTGTGAGTGGTACTCCAATAAAGTTGTCTTCACCACTCATAGAACAGTCTAAAGCTGGTGTCACTATAAATAAGAATATTCCACTTGGTACTTATGAAATAGAGTTGGTAGCCAAGATAAATAAGACGACATCTATAACAGCTACTAGCGGAGTCTTCTCTGTAGTATCCTTCGTCAAACCACTTATAGATTCTGTGTGGACTCAAGCTACAACCACAGCTAGTACTTCTGGTACATTTCTCCTGTTAAATGGTAACGGCTATGCTTCCTCGAGCAATACATTGACAATAAAACCTGTGACAGGCTCTGGTAAGCCACTTGTTATCAAGGACCTAACTTCGATTGATGGTATGCATATAACTACTATCTTATCTCCTGGTCTAGTAGCAAGCTCCAGTATGTATACGTTCGTTGTCTCAAACTGGTTCGGTACTAGTACAGCTCTAAAGGCTGCCGTCACGTTTGTTCAGTCTGCTAGTACTCCTCTTACTGGGTCGATAGTATCTCAGACTGTTGCAACTACAACTTCAAACCAATCCAATATCCAATCATCTACATCATCACAAGCCACATCTACACCACCTCAAAATGTAGCAACCTCCTCGTCAGCCACTTCAACATCTACAAATACAGTTATTACTCCAGCCCCAACCATCACATTTACAGCATCTCCTGCGTCTGTGACTAAGAGGGGATCTACCACTCTGACTTGGGTCGTAACCAATGCTACGAAATGTCTAGCGTCGATTGCTGGTAATGGACCAATGGCCCAAAGTTGGAAGGGATATAAGAATATCGCTGGAGGGACTGAAAAAATATCAAACATCATGTTCAACAGTACATACGTACTCACCTGTACTGGTTCTGGAGGATCGACCTCAGCTTCTACGATTGTAACTATCAGTCCTACAGCTTTCTTTGATATCTACTCTATGACAGCAGATGCATGGGATGGTCTCAAGTCGTTGTTTGGGTTCTAGTAATCTGGAACTTAGGCATTACAGGACATACTTTCAGAATTGAATCTGCCAGAGTATGTATTGACATATTATACCAATGATGGTATACTTGTAAAAGTCATGTGATTGGTTTACTGATGATTGTAAAATCCTGAAGTAGCCACAGAAAATTGCACAAAGTAAAAAAAACGTAGCCCTGGCGGGCGGAAAGGGGGAGTCTTATGAAAAAGATTCTTCGCAAAGCTGTAAAACAAGCATCACTTATCGTAGCATTGATGTTGTTGGCAACATCGGTGACGGGGTGTGTTGCGTACGGCATTACTCCACTGTTTCAAGCACAGAAGATTGCTGGGCCGACAAATTGATGGATAGCCAAATTCAGATGTTGCTTGGAAATAAAACGGCGCTCACTTCGTGGGTGCCGTTTTTACTTATATAGAATATTCAGAAGAGATATTTTATCTATGGATGAAAGAAGAAAGCCACTGCAATGATGATATAAGCCGCTAGTAGCTGGACCCCTTCGAACCAGTTACTTTCGCCGTCCTCGATAATGGCATTTACTATGAAGACCGAAAATACAATAGTTACAAGTTCAAATGTATTGAAGACTAGACTCATTTGATGTTGAAAGAAAAGACTTATGATCACCAGCGCCGGGGCTACGAACATAGCTATCTGAGTGGCGGAACCGATGGAGACTTGCAGTGCTAGATCCATCTTGTCTTTCATGGCAACTGTTATGGCGGAGACGTGTTCGGCAGCGTTGCCTATGATAGCAACTAACACCACACCAATGAAGAGTTCAGTCCAACCAAATCTAGCGACGAGTGGTTCTATAGAACCAACCAAGATCTCACTCATAAAGGCGACTGCTATAGTAGCAACGAATAATATAGTCAAGCTCTTGGTCTTGCTCCACTTAGCCTCGACTTTTGCAACTTCTTCTTCATAGAGATGTTTGTGTGTTCTGAGAGAGAACCACAGGTTTGCTCCATAAGCTAATATCATAATGATAGCTACAGCGACACTCAACTGTTCTATGATCTGAAAGTTTGGAGTACCGGAAGTCTGTAAGAAAATAGCCGGTATCACCAATGATGTTACAGCCAATAGAAGGGTAGAGCCAGCGGCCTTCGCGGCGGTAGCATTGAACTTCTGCTGCTTTCTGTTGTAACCACCAGCTAGTATAGCTGTTCCAAGCACCAGTAGAAGATTGCCCAAAATAGAACCAGTGATAGAGGCCTTTACTACTTCTGTGAGTCCAGCCTGTAGAGCGAATATGCCGATGATAAGCTCCGTAGCATTACCGAAGGTGGCATTCATAAGTCCGCCGAGAGCTGGACCTGTGTATATGGTGAGCTCCTCGGTTGATTCGCCGATATATTTCGCGAGTGGGACTATCGCTATAGCTGAGAGTAAGAACAAGATCGTTGGTGGTACTCCCATAAACTTAGCAACGAAAGTTATCGGTACGAATATAAGGAGCGAAAGAAAGAATTTTTCCATACGGTTTTTACTATTTTGTAATGGTTATTGGACATGGCTATTTATTAATATGAAATGTTGGCACATGACTTTGTCCTTCAGGATGGTTGAGAGTTTGATAAACCTTATCACCACGGATCTCATACCAAGGATGAACGTCATGTCCTTGTGGGTTGTGTACGGTCGTATATATTTTGTTGCCTCTGACTTCATACCACGGCATCAACTTTGATCCTTGGGATTGGTTGTACATAGTGCCATAGACTTTGTTGCCCTCGACTTTGAATTGTGGGCGCAATGTATCTTGAGTCTTACTGTACTCGGTATTGTAGAAATGCATATATTTTGTAAGGTTATTGGGTTAAGTTTATATGTAGGTATTATATCATCTAATATTTGTCACTACATCATTCAAAATGCGTAGCTTTCTCCTTGTCGGAAACAGCATTTGCGAGCATATCTAATCCTGATAAAGACGGATCTTCGGTTATTAGTCTTATAGCTTCTTCACGGGCAGCTTCAACCATCTTCATATTTTTCAAAGCTTCCATAGCGACATCGGATATACCCCATTGGCGTACACCAGAAAGTTCACCAGCACCCCGTTGGGCCAAGTCTAACTCAGCTAGTTCGAAACCATTTTTAGCAGTTATGAGAGCTTGAAGTCTAACTCTAGATCTATCAGAGTTAGTGGAGGTAAATACATAACAGTAAGCTTGATGTGAGCTACGCATGACACGGCCACGCAACTGATGGAGTTGTGCTAGTCCAAATCTCTCAGCACCTTCTATAACTATAACTGTGGCGTTGGGGACATTGACACCAACTTCGACAACAGAGGTTGAGCAAAGTATGGTGATCTTGCCTTTCTCGAAATCATCCATGATACGATCTTTTTCTGATGCAGTCATCTTGCTGTGCATGATGCCTATTTCGTATTCAGGAAAGATGGATTTCTTCAGATGCTTGGCCTCTTCTTTCACTGATTTGGCGTTTAGTGCGGATTCTTTTTCTGGATCTGGTTCGTCTATGCGTGGACAGATGACGAAAGCTTGTCTGCCCGCGCGCAATTCTAGACGAATCTTCTCATAAGTCTCAGCACGTCTGTCTGGTTCGACACTTTCTGTGATGATTGGCTTACGGCCAACTGGTAGTTCATCGAGTAAAGTCAGGTCTAGGTCGCCATATATAGTGAGTGTGAGTGTGCGAGGGATTGGGGTAGCGGTCATAGAGAGAAGGTGGGGCGCTGGCCGTCTGCTATTCTCGGTCGCCTTCGCGACCTGCGAAGTATCTTTCTCGTCAACCTTTTCGGATACGGCCTGCGCCATATTCTTCTTCACCAACTCTGCTCTCTGCTTCATCCCAAAGCGATGCTGCTCATCTATGATAGCGTAAGCTAGATGTTTGAATATTACAGACTTTTGTATGATGGCGTGTGTACCTATGAGTACAGCGATTGTGTCCTCGGCGACCCATTTCAATAGTTGAGTACGAGATATGTCGGTCCAACCTTTGGGATTGACCTTGGAAGGGAATACTTTGCAACTAGAACCGGTGATGAGCCCGATCCTTATTGGCATATAAGAAAAGTATTGTATGAATGATTCGAAATGTTGTGTGGCCAATATCTCAGTAGGACACATATAGGCGACTTGTAAATTTCCGAAATCTTGCTTGACCAATCTGGTGGTACCATCTTTCTCGTCAATCTTGGATACTTGTGGTCGTGAAGTGATAACTGCGTAGGCTGTAGTGGCCGCTACAGCTGTCTTACCAGAGCCTACATCACCTTCAAGTAGTCGGGACATTGGACGATCGCCGCGCATATCCTCAAGTATTGTATTGATGGCGCGCTTTTGTGCCTCAGTCGCTTGAAACGGAAAGCGCTTCACGAATTCTTGAACATGCTTTTCATTTACATCTATAGAAAAAGTAGGGTTCTTTTCATATTGCGCACGTGCTTGTTGGCGGCCTAGCTGGATCAAGAATATCTCTTCGAAAGAAAATCTCTTACGAGCGGATATGGCGTCATCATTTTTTATAGGTGTGTGTATCCAAATTAGCGCTGTCTTTACGACTGGGAGATTGTATTTGTTTATGATATCTGGTGGCAGTATTTCAGTCAGATCGTCCAAGACACCACTCTTGAATACCTTCTGTATGGCATGATATATCCAAAGAGAAGTGATGCCACGTGATTCTGGATATATAGGATATAGAGTGTGTCTATCAAGTCCTCCGTCTGAAATTTGATCGTTGAAAAGTGAGTCCAAAGCGACCGAAGGTAGTTTGTCCACCACTTCTATCTTTGGATTGGAGAAATATAACTCGCCAGTTTTTCTACGCTCTGAGACTTTACCTTCGATACGCACCGAGGCATCATTTGGAGTCATCTTGGCAAGATATGGTTGGTTGAACCAGACACAATGTATAGTGCCTGTCTCATCTTCAACTGTGCCTGAAGCCATAGGAATCTTGCTGCGGAAACCCCTACTAGCTTTGAGGTTTGTGATTTTGCCAAATATAACGACAACATCACCTTTCGATAAGCTTTCTATGTTTTGGGTTTTGGCGATGTTGCCATACCGAACAGGAAAGTGGTGAAGGAGGTTATATATGGTGACCAGACCAAGTTTCTTCAAGGCCGTCTTCTGAATAGCCGTCAGACGGAAATGTTCAGTTATTTGGTCGGTTACGGAGATATTCATGATGTTATTGTAGCAAACTTTGAAAATACGTGAGAATTGTGCAACAATGACTCAACATGATGAGTTTGTATGAATCATGGTCATCTTTGGAAATTTTGTGGTCGAGTGACAGCATGTAGATACGATGATCAGGTGACATTGTGTAAGTACGATATGGAGCTGTGACAGTATGTAGGTGAAACAACCTGGAGACGTGGCTGAGTGGTCGAAAGCGCCTCACTGCTAACGAGGTAAGCCCTAACCGGCTTCATGGGTTCGAATCCCATCGTCTCCGCACTGGATACTTTTTATCGGAAGACCCGTAGACCTTTATTTTTAGCCGTCTTACAGAACGGTTCGAATCTCGTACTGATTCAATTGTTTATGGGATTCGAACTTAGCGACCAACATCTTCTCATTCATGTCAAAAAATGATAAAGTCTGTTTACGTATATGAGACTGGAGCATTTTAAAATTCAATCGTTCAGATCAATAGAGGATGTCAGTATTTACTTCCCAAAGAATAAACCTGTTGTTATTTTTGGTCCCAACAACGCAGGTAAATCTAATATTCTCAAGGCACTTGACTGTCTCCTTGGAGAAAAATATTCAACATATTTTGATTTTCAAGATAGCGACTACTTCCTCAGAGATAAGAAAGAGTTTCCTAATATTTCTCTTAGCGCAACATTCGATGAAGATTTTTATAGAAGTAGGGGTGGCGAAACTACGAAGAAAATATGTTTCACCACCAATCTCGATGTTGAGGGAAAAACTGAACACTTGTATCACCTCGATAATGAAGCTAAGACAAAAATATATTTATCTCAGGAACAGAGATCTAGGTGCAATTTCATTTTAATTGATGCGACTCGAGATATGGCCCGGACCCCAAAAGTTGCACGTTGACCTTGTATAATTAATAGCACTAATATACAAGCATATGACAAAACATCGCATCGCTCCTGAAGTAAAGGAGCAGATTATTAATCGCATCAAGAATGACG
>Ga0209083_1001434_pt1 | contig 27246 bp, 22 predicted proteins | sample AM7aDNAmetaG_FD_184132 | JGI IMG/M metagenome (GOLD analysis project Ga0209083, IMG submission 184132) | Freshwater microbial communities from Finland to study Microbial Dark Matter (Phase II) - AM7a DNA metaG (SPAdes) (version 3) | ecosystem: Environmental > Aquatic > Freshwater > Lake ...
GGTAAAAAATTATGCAGGCTTAAATAAAGAGGAAAAAGCAATCAACAGCTCTTTTTGTGGCTTGTCAGTGATGTTTACATTGAATGAATCTCCATTTCCGACTGTTACAATTTCCTTTGCCAGCTTTTGAATAACAGGTAGATAAGCATCGAAGGAAAGGTAGATTTCATTTTCCTTTTCAGCTAAGTTAAAAATTTGAGACAAGGTAATATCATCATTTAGTGCCAGCATTTCGTTCATCATTTTCTCATAGTCTTCATCTTTTTCGATGCGATTATTGACAAAACGGTGATACATTGGCTTGCCTGACAGTTGGGCTTGTTCATTATATTTTTTCAGAAGTGACATAGCGGCTCTTATGCCAAGCGAATTCATATCTAAAAAATAAGGCGGAGTTTGAATCGCTTCTGCATAGCCTTGGTCTTTATATTTGAAGACTTCATCCTTATAAAACTTAGCTGGCCAAGGCATAAAAGTCACACCTTTTTTTGGCATCGTTTTGGTTAATACGTCTTTCTGTTTTTCGGTTAATCCATTGGCCATTATCCATCTGGACACTTGAAATGGTCGATCATAATAAATAGACATAATTACTGATTTCTCCTTTGTTTGTTCTGTTTCTTGGTATGTTGTTTATGGCACCATTTGCAAAGTAAACGAGTATTCAGATAGAAAACTCTTTCATAATAGTCTTGGACACTCAATTCATACCATCGTTTTGTCAATGGTACTACAGGTTCTGGATGATGATCCATTTCTATATCTTTTTTCTCAAATATGTCACCACAAAGAGCACAACGAAAACGCGCTCCTCCTCGTGGTCCAGTCGATTTGGATAAGTAAATATTGACGGCATCCATGTATCTTTTAGACCGTTTAAAGGAATTTCTGATTGCCATGAAAATGAGTTTCAATGTGTCTTTATCAATAGAGATCGTCACTATTCTTAAACCCTAATGGTGTTCCAACTATAGAGGCTTGCTGTTATCTCATTATGATATGATGCCAGACGTACAACTGCAAGCCCATACTGTTTCTTGACGATATCCTTTTTTAAATAAGATTCGATCTTTGTATTTTTTCCTTTTGGCCATATCACCGTTGGAACATAATCGATGCCAGTAAAGAGTTTAAACCGAATGGCTTCCTTTTCTTGGCCATAAGTGAATGGATTAACTTCTTCAATCATACCGACAAAACTTGGTTTTTTAGGGGCTTCTTTTTGCATATAAACGCGATGTATTCGTTGGTCTGTAGCAACTTGATTCCAGCTTAACCATAAATCCTGAGTATCATTTTTGAAGGGCGAGTTAAGATTGCCAATATTTTCTCTCAGTCCTAGTTGTGTCAGAGCATTCTTGAAGTGACGCGCTAATTCAAACCTTGTAGTCGGTAAGTTTTGGTTTCTCCATAATAAAAGACGAATCTGGCTGTCAATATCGGCAATTCCAAACATTTCGTTTTTCTTGGCTTCTTTAGGTTCAGCTTCACTGCCGAGAGCAAGTTTAAGGTTGAGTGCGGCTTCTTCGATGTCTTTCAATTGTAGATCACGACCGAACATCGAATCGAACGCACCAGCATAAAGGAGAGTCGAAAGAGTCCCATAGTCCATCCTTAATTGCCCTGCTTTATAGCCTTTCTTGTAAGCCTTGATATTCGTTAAAAAATCATGCCATTCCAGCATCGACACTCTCCTTTTTGGTTTTAATTTTTTGCGGTTTGAGTTCTAGTCCATTTATTCCATCCGAGATGAATTTCTTGAGGTCGGTTGCTGTGACTGTCCCGACTCCCTTTATAAGTGTAAGAGGTGATCTGATTTTTTCCCCTTCAATTAGCCATTCGGTTGGGTGCGATTTGATAACGTCTGGAGATAATACAATTTCTCCCGCTTCCTTTAAAATTTCTCTTATTTCGTCGTGATCGTCATTATTTATGGTTAAAAGGCCACGGTAAAAATGTAACGGATAGAAATATTTTAACCACATGCAATTGTAAGCTACGACTGCACAAGCGGCAGCGTGACTGTTACTGGCTACGATCCCAGACTCCATGACAATAGTATGGAAAGGATCGTCCATCTCAATATCGAACACATCTTCCAAGCCCATAAATTCAATGGAGATTATTTTCTCTGTTGCACAAAAAAGCCCTTTTTCTCCTTGTTTGGTTCTTCCTTTTGCATAATGGGCTTTCTTATGGCAAGAAACACAACAAAGAACTAAATTTGATGGATTATTATTAGAACGATCGCCATCATTATGATGTATTTCTTTGCGACCTTTTAATACTTCTCCACATATTTCACATTTAGTTAGTGTTCTGGTTTTTAATTCTTTAATTTGATCAAAAATTACCGAATTTCCTACAGGTTTTTTTTGAAAACCACATTGTCCTTTTGTTGGTAAATTAGATTTAAAACCATTTTTATATAAATTATATTTTATAAGATATTCTTGTTTGTATCCATCATTTACAAATAATTCATCTCCGACAATAAGTTCGAAAAGTTTTCTTTCGCCATTAGGCGTAGGAAATTTATGATTCCATGTACAAGTAACGCTTCTGTTTTTCTCTGTTGTTATTTTGAAAACGTATTTTCGTCCTTCATGTCGAATATCTACTATATTATTTTTACGAATTCTATTATCATCATTAAGACTCCATGCTTTCCCATACCCTAAACGTCTGTATTTATTATTTAAATCTTCATGATCGTTTTGTTCTGCCCAAGATGAATCATGCATAGTTTTATACATTTCAGATATAGTTAATGTTCTATGTTTTCCAATAGCTCTGTGAAGTTTTTCTTTTCCAGAAAAACATTTATTAAAGCTATATCGTGAACTAGCAATAATCATCTCTGCTAGTTCTTCAATTTGATCATCAGACCAGTTCTTACGTGAAAGTTTAATATAAGATTTTAATTTATTTAATTCCTGAGCAAGTAACTCCTTAATCTTTTTACCGATAGCACGTCTAGTCACTTCGGCTTGTTCATAAGTCATGCCACCAAGGTCACGGAATATCCTTAATGTCTGTTCTTGATAAAGATTAATGCCATTAGTGCTTGATAAAATCGGTTTCAAGTCTGGATGGATATAGCTTGGAGATCGTTTTTTTTGTTCACATTGGATAAAGAAATCTGCTGCGGTTAGTGTTTCTTTGTCTGAAATTTTAATCGGAGCGTCAAGCGTACCTGGTCGGACAAGCGCGATGACATTACATAAGTCCTTGATGTTTTTTGGCTTTAAAGATAGGACATAAGGGCGCATGGTATCAGTGCCGATCTGAAAAATACCTTGGAGTAATTTATGTCCAATAATGTACTCATAAACATCAGGATCATGGGGAAATTCTTTCCATTCAAGTTTCTCTCCAGTCTGTTCAAAGATGCTATTTATGGCAATCCGACAAGCTTCAAGAGTTGAAACTCCAAGCATATCAAACTTAATAAGCCCCTTATATTCACAGCCTTTTGGACAAAATCCAGTGACCAATTCATCTCCGATAATAGTGAGTGGAGTATATTTTGAAACAGAATCATCGGCTAATATAAGCGCACATGCATGACAACTTTTCTGTCGTACAATTCCAAGACAGGCTTGCACTTCTCCCCATAATTTAGGCTCATTCTTTATATATTCCCGTAGTCTATTTGCAGTTTCACTCTTATCCTCAATGTAACCAGGAATCCAGACTCCAGTATCTTTATCTTCATATCCATTAAGCCACTTGATAGGTTCGATACCTTGGGGAATGGCTGGTATTTTGCGACACATTGCTTCAGTTGTATCAGAAACTTCTCCTCTTTCTACTCTCTCAACATCACGGATAGAAGACTTCACTTTCATGAGAGTGTTGATGCTTATTTTTGATAATTTATCACCATACTTTTCTTTCAATCGTTGAAAAACCACATCTTTTACACAAAAGTCTACGTCAATATCTGGTAGTGTTCCTGCCAGTAATCGTCCTAGGGTTAAAAACCTCTCAAATTGTAAGTCCCATTCAATAGGGTCTGTTACGGTAATTCCTAGCAGGTAGGCGACCAAACTTCCGCCAGCACTTCCTCTTGCTTGGCATATTCTGTTATTGGCCTTTGCCCATTTGACCAGATCAGCAAGAACAAAAAAATAGGGAAGTAAATCAAGCTGTCCATTATCGGATAAGACGTTAACTTCATATGTAAGTCTATCCATATATTCTTTAAATCTTGGGTTAGACTTAGGAGGCATACGACCGAATTCAACAATCATTTTCTTTAAAATTTGTTTATTGGATAAGCCTTTGTATTGGTCTTTGAAAACTATTTCTGTTGTGGGAAGAATCCATTTATCTTTATATGTACTAAACTTATAGTCTTGAAACAGATCAACAAACCTGTGGGAGTTATCAACCATTTTTTCAATAAAGCGGTCTGTAATTAGATTTTCTCCCAATTGTTTTTTTAAATGGTCTGCCCAGAAGTCCGTGTCATTCATGGCATAAGGAATACTAAATCTCCAGGCATCAGCACCTCTTCCCATCTTGATGTTTTGCGTGCTCCATTCTTCTGGTGTACTTACGTGGCAGTTATGAACTGCAATTGATTCGGTAGCAAAAGAATGATCTTCTTCTACTTCGAGATCGTAAAAAGAGTTATTAGAACAGCAAAATCCTATATTTTCTATTCTAATCCACCAGCCTGTTTGAGTTTCGTATCGTTTATTAACTTTTCTTTCTTCTGGAGTTCCCCATAAAGAACAAACTGATGCTATTTCTCTTAGTACATTTACTGTATGTGTTAAAGAGGTAGAACCATTGGTTTTTCTTGATGAAAAAGAAGAATATATATTGTTTTGAGCCATTACTTCTTTCACAAAAGACGGTATAATAATATTATTTACTCCAATAGTAACTCCATTGAACGCTGTTTCTGTTCCGTTTCTATCTCCTCCATCCGACCAGCATATTCCTTCGATGACTTTTAATTTATTCTTTAGGTTCGTCTCCCATATCCACCAAGGAATAGACTTTTCTTTGTGTTTATAAAAACTATCTCGAAAGAATTTTGCAAAAGCTGTATTGATTATTCTAATTATTGAGTGGTTTTCTTCATGCTTTTCGTCATAAGATAGATGAAGTTTAATACAATATTTAATTATTTTTGGTGCCATTAAAGCATATGTTTCTGTATCAAATGCAAAACTAATGAGGTTGTTATGTGCGTTACCGTCCCCAAGAAACAATCCGATGATAAAACAAAGTTCTTCATCAAGATCGATAAATCTGTCTATAATTATTTTTTTTCCTCTATTTTCATATGAAATACTGTTTTGTGTGGTTTGTAATCTACGATAATTATGATGAAAATACTGAAGCATGTCTATTTTTGTAACAACATTAAACCCAAAATGCGTTGATTTAGGAATAAACACAAAGTCACCTTTTTTTAAGTCAGAAGATTTTATCCATTTCTCCTGTCTTGCTTTTTCAAAAGGCGACCATTGATTTAAAGTTTTTTTTGAAAAAACCAAATGATCTTCTGTTAAGGTAAGTGTATTAAAACCATCCATGCTAATTTCTACTTTTCTTTTTTCTGATAATACTCCTCTGGTTTTTAATACTTTCCTATATCTTCCTTTATGAGTTAATACATATTCTCCTGGCAATATATGTTCTATTTTTTTCATACCATAAGGTGTTCTTATAAATGTTCCTGCTTCCACACAATCCTCACTGCACACTATAGGATCGCCATATTTGGTTGCTAAGCTGATAATAAATTCATTCGGACTTTTCATTACGTCCAAAGGTGCATGACCGCATATTTCATTCGATTTGAAATAGCCAGATTTGATGATTTTCTTTTTGTCTTTATCGTATTCTGGTTTTTGCCATGTTTCGGTAAGCTGGTGGGGAAATATCTCTGCAAAAAACCGTCCTGGCTTTACTGCACTTCGTAGCTCGCAATATATCCGTTCGGCAAGTTCCAAATTACCATCCCTTACGGCGGACATCACAAAGGAACCGAGACAACCAGATCCTAAAACGATATGGTCGGCAATTTCCAGCAATTCATGCCAGTAGAGGATTTGCTTGCGCTCTCCGAAGACAGTGACAGCTCTTCTCTCCATATCGACTGACTTCCCGCAGAACCACGCGTAAGCTGTTTGGTCTAAAAAATGGCAGGTAAGGTGTTTATGTTGCTGTCTTTGCTTATTATCTTTACCGACTTTAGATGGAAACCATTGATCGTTTATGACATAAAGTTCTATACCATGAATGGCTTTGATACCCTCTTCCTTAGCGCAACACATATGAAGATCAGCTAAGCCATTCATGTTGCCGTGATCTGTAAGGTTCATTGCCGTCCTTCCAAGCTGTTTGGCGCGTTTCACGAGCTTTTGGACTGTCGAGCCACCATCAAGGGAAAAGTGACTATGGGCATGAAAACCACAGGCTAGAGGTGCGAACTTGGTCATATATACATAACCTCTTTGGGATATATTGTTTCTATCACTGTAAAGGCAGTCATGTCTTTTTTCAATAGGGGTTAAGTTTTTCCAAATTTGTTCGAAGAGTTATATAGTAGGGTAAGCTATATTGTGGGAATGGAACAAGGAACAACAAGCCTTTATTCCGGTGATTTCTTGATTTTCTTTTATAATGTTGTTATTGGCTGATGTTACCGTAGATGGTCGAACGGATCTGATTTGTAATCAGAAACACAACACCGCAGGTTCGAATCCTGCCATCAGCTCCAAAGAGAAAAGCATGAACCTGAAGATATTCCAGATTAAACTTCAATTACCTCGTCAAAAATGCCTTGGTTTGCACCGTGAGAAACGACAAGGATCAGTTTGTTTTGTGCGATAACCTTTAATGCATCCATAGCTAAGACAAACAGTTCATCCTCCACTGCGGAAAAAGCTTCGTCCAGCATCAAGATGGGAGAATTGTAAAAGCTGTTTAGAGCCAACTGATAGGCCAGTACTATTCGGTCATATTCTCCTCCAGAAATTTCATTAATGTCACCATATTCGCAGCCTTTATATTTAATAGAAATGGAAAACTTATCCTTTATTGAGGTATCTTTTGTCTGTTTGAACGGCTGAAGAAAAACGCTACAGGGTTCGTCAGGAAAGAGTAAATCTAGGAAGTCTTTTGCTGCGATATTAATGCTATTGACTGTATTGGCCACGGATTCCATTTGAGCCTTTTCGGAAATCTGTTTTAACTTCATCGCCGCTTCCAGTTTTGTCTGTGCAGCTTTTTCTTCCTCTTTGGCTCTATTTTTTTGGTCAACATAATTTTGGATTTGTTTTTCATGTCTTTCAATTTCTTTGAGTATTTCTTTTCTTTGTTCTTCTTCTTTTTCCCATTCACTATAATCATCGACAATCGGTTTTAACATACTTAATGTTTCACTATACTGACCCACTAACTCTTGTTGATTCTTAATGTCATGGTCAATTTCTTCAATATTTTTTAACATTCCTTGGAAAGAGGAGACTTCATTTTGGAGTCTATTTACTTCTTTTTTTGCATCCAGGAGTGTCTTAGATTCTGTATTGATTTGTTTTTGAATGGTGCATATTTCTGTCTCTTTTTCCAGATTAAGTTTTATATATTGGGATATATCTTGAAGCTGTTGTCTGCAATACTCTTTGGTGATGAAATCTTTCGGCCAAAATTCAAAACACGGCCACATATCAAGAAATCTTTTAGCTTCTTTTTGTTTAAGTTCAATCTCTTCTCCAATTCGTTCCATTAAATTATCGGTTTTACATTGTGCAAGTCTATTCTGGAGATCAATTTTATGATGTTTATTTTCCTCACTTTGTTTTAATTCTGATTCGAGTTTCTTGATTATTTCTAGACAGTCTTTTTCATTTGTTGTATTATTTATTGGTTTTTTTGGGAAGTTTTTTATTTGATCCATGAATGAACAACACATTGCCCAGTCATTTTTATAAGTAAAGATTTTTTCTTCACTGGCTTTTAAAAGGACTTTATGCATATGAATATGGAGATCAGTCTCCTGCCAATCCTTTTCAATGTTTTCTATATTTTTACCGAGTTTCCCATTGAATAACACAACTTTTTTCTGACAATAAGGACAATCCAGAACTTTATCTGATTGTTTTAAAATGACTAGATGTTCTTGATAACTGGCGATTTCATCTTCGAGAGTTTTTTGTTGTCTTTTACAGTTTTCGATCTCAACCTCAAGATGTTCTTTAATTGTTTTAAGCCTTGAGGTAAGTGATTCAGTGCTAGGAAAGATAAAAAATCTGTCAGTAAGAAGACAGGTTCCTCTAGCTAATTCATTTTTAGCTTTTATCCATTCCAGTTGTTTAGAAAAGTCATGGATCTGTTTTTCTATATTTTCACAATCAATGTCCGTTATGGAATTCAGTTCCGATTCAATTTGAGATTTCCGTAGTTGATAAGACTCTTTAGCTGAAAATAGTCGTTCTTTGTGTCGTTCTATTTCAGACCAAAGATTTATAAGGATAGGGTAATCTCTAAACTGAGCTTGTTTTTCCTGCGCTATTTCTTGGCTTTCAAATTGCCATACTTGACCAATACAATTTAATGTTTCTTTTAAGGAAGAGATTCTTTCGTTTTCATTTTTTTCGATACTGTCTAGGTGTTTTTTTGCCTGATCAAACTTACGTAATATCTCATATCGTGGATCAGCCTTTTCTAAATTTAACTTTCCAAGAGTTTCAATAGCGTTCTCTTTTTTATTTTTGACTGAATAATATCTTTCTCTGTCTTCATTAAATTTGTCTAAATCTACTTCTTTTTTTGGAGAAAGGCGAGTCATATCTTCATCAATTTTTATCTTTTCGCCTTCTATTAGTGAATCATAAAAGGTCATATTATTGGTTACAGCACCAAGTGTTTCTTTCCGAGCGGCAATCATTTCAGATATTTTACTTTTCATAATATCCGGACTGTTTTCACCAAAAGCTAGTTTTTCGATAAAAGAGAGCTGGTCTGCCGGAGATAATGTCAACAACGAACTTTCCATTTTTTGTTGAATATAACTACTGGCCATAAACTCTGGTTCAGTCATATTCAAAATGGAATAAATAGTGCTTTGGGCTGTTGCGTCCTCAAATCCATTCACTACCAGCTTGCTCGGCCCTTTTTGTCTGTAAATGGTCAAATTATTCATTTCTAGCGTGACTGAACAGGTTTTAAGTCCAAACGTATATGGCTTTTTAACCGAGTCGTAAAAGGCTTGTTGTATGCCTTTTAGGATAGTCGTTTTGCCTGCTCCACTTTTCCCATTTATAAGGATAAGTCCTTTGTCTGGTAGTATGAATTCTCTATCGGTGTGTTGTCTAAAGTTTTTGAATACAATTTTCACGGGATCATAATCTCCTTAAAAGCTTCCAATACAAAACCGCCAGCCTGATTCGCATATTCAGTAAGAGAATCAATGTAAGTAACACGCTTTTTGGCCATTGTTTTCAAGTGAGTGTCGTCCGTAATTGCCACAGGAATGACTTTGACTTTGCTGGCAGTTAATTCTTTGTACTTCTTTGTTTTGCGAAATGCAGCCCAGCCTGTGTAACTGCAACGAACCTTAAGTCTTATATGGCCATCAGGAAGAGCTAATGTTTCAATGGAATCCAAATCGATTTCCAGTGTGTGTTTTTTAGGTAAATCTAGGGTTCGAAACTCCATTTGTAAATCATTACTATCCATAATCAAAAAAGTCTTGTCTGGATCTTCCGCAAAGGTATGTTGTATTGGAGAGCCGGGATAAAAAATATTGGATTGAAGCCAACGCTTTGTATGGATATGACCGCTAATAATTAAAGGATTAGTCTCTGGCCATACATCACCTACATTCTCTTTAACCGAGCCCAGAAATTCTTGGTGACAAAAGATAGCCTTTATGCCTTTGTAATCTTGGATTTTACCTTTTGCAAACTCGTCAAATTTACCAACCGGAACATAGGGCATATAAATATAGTCGTCAATAATCGTCGGTCTGTCTATTACCATTACGTTTTTCCACTGTTTAAAGACATTAAATGGATGCTCTTCTGAACAGCACTGTGAATTATTGATATAGTCATGATTGCCAATTAACATAATTATTATTGAGTTGGAAGGTAAACTTTTTAATAATGTATAGATTAAATTGAAAGCTTGACTGTGAATGGTTGCGTGGTTGTCTAAAATATCGCCTAGAAAGACTATGACAGACGGATTAATGGCATATGCTGCCTTGCTTAGAGCACTAACCAAAGCACGTCCTTCAACTAAATTATTGGCCTTAAAATGCAAATCACCAACCACCATGATTTTTCCCATAAGTCTTTGCCTCTTAAATTCAAGTTATTTTATAAACTTAAGGATAAGCTAGGTTTTTTCTATTTACAAGAGGGTAGAATTTTTCTATATTTGATGTAAAGGAGATATGCATATGAGGTTTTGGACTTCTGACTTACACTTTGGACATAAAAACATTATTGAATATACTGGAAGGCCGTTTTCATCAACAGAAGAAATGGATGAAGAACTCATTCGGCGCTGGAATAGCGTTTTAACACTTGGCGATACAGTCTGGTTCCTTGGAGATTTTTCGCTGGACTGGAAAAAACTGGCAATCCTAAATAGACTTAATTTTGCAAAGTTTGATTGGATACTGGGGAACCATGATGATAAGAAAAAAATACTGAGAGAGTTGAAAACTGGCGGTTGTATCAGTAATCTGGTGGATAAACTCACAATTCACGAAGGCGGTCTTGTTGATATTGATGGCGTTAACTTTGTGGTCACTCATGCTCCCTTAGACGCTTTATTCGATTCCCCTATCCTTTGTGGACATGTTCATGAAAAATGGCGCTATTGTGCGGCAGGGACTATTTTGACTGAAGAAGGCCGTAATAGACTAGTACGACGGAAACGGACTTTACATCCAGCCATTAATGTTGGAGTTGACGCACATGACTTTTATCCAATTACGGACAGTAAAATTATGGAGATTTACAACAAAATCTCTAGTTATTAAATTCTTTTTCATCTTCATTTTCATTAAATTCTTTTCCAGTTTCTTCTTTAAATAGTTCTTTCAGTCGATAGTTTTTCTTGGTTTCATCGATTAAAAGTAATGTCAGCATTTTTAATAGTTCTGTCTCGTTCATGACAACACTCCTCACAAGCAGTATAAACCCAGTTTTTTCCTCTTGTCTTTCCTGGTTTTCCACAGGTTTCACAGACGGTCGCGGATTTTTCTTCTGCTTCTGTAATATACTTATACATTTCCTCAGTTGCAGACATATATATGCGGATTTGTGCAAACTTTTCTTTTATTTGAAGAGCGCGAGGAAAGCCAGTAGGGTCAAAAACATGAGGAATCCCAGGACCACATTCTTCAGTGTTGGCAGTAATAAATTTTTTGATAAGTGGTTCTATCTTGCTGCCCAATTCATCAATAATACCAAACCAGCCTTCACCACATTCTATTCCAAACATGGAGATCGGTTCTTTTGGTGCGGCAATATTATCAAACAATCCTTTAAGGAATAAAGGATATTTTCTCTTAAGTGCCATCTGTAATTCTAAATCCATCAGTAGCCACCTTCCTTTTCAATTATCAACTCATCACTCTCATAATGAAAATCCAAATCGCACAATGCCGCTTCTATAGAGTTATCATGACTGTCACTATGCGCCCATGCAATATAAAGTTTCATTCCTTTGTCAAAAATACCAGCCACATCTTTTGGCAAATCATTAAAGCCCATATCCATTAAGTAATCTTTTAGTGTGTGATGTTCAGCGTATTCAACAATCCATTTTGCGGTTTTAATAGCAAAAGGATACATTAAGGAGCCTTCTTTAACTCCAAAATGTTTTAATAATAACTCTTCGGTCAATGGGACTTTACTGCCAATAATAAAACTTGACGAACTAGAATTACTAACGAATCCTGATCTGCATTTCATTCATTTTCTCCCTGTACTTGAAGGTGTGACTTGGCTTAAATTAATTGCAAAGCCAAAATTGTAGCGTCCGTAATCAAAGTCTGTTTCAACCGCATATTTGTTTCCGCTTATGTCACCATCACGGATCTTCCCAATGTAAATAACCGCTTCATTTTTTTGTTTTTGCTCATCATTTCTATTAATGGTAAAAATGTTATCGCAAACCCTAGCTAAGTCAAAAGAGGAAGCCAGATCAGCCATAGTGATTACGTCATCGACTTTTTGGGCACCGGCACGATTGACTTGGGCAAAATCAATACCGATAACACCATATTTTAAGCAATAATTTTTTCGTGCTGTGTAAGCTGCGAGGTATTTTTCATGGGTTTTGTCTCCATTGGCAGTACAAGCTATATGGCCAGAATAGTCTAAAATATCGACTTCCGGCAGTGGTAAATTATGAAGTTGGCAATAACGTCTCCAAGCCAACTTTCTTTGATGCACTTCAGAAACGGATGTGTCATAAAGGAAATCTATTTTGATAAATTTTTTCATACAAGCCACAGCATGATCAAACTGTTTCTTTTCTTCTGGAGTGAGAGTGTTAAATTCTTTCCTCAGTCGCTTTGCCGGAATCCCACACAGTCCTGACAATACGCGAGGGAGAAAAGTCTTTTTACGGTCCTCTACAACGGTCACATGGGCATATTTTTGCTGGCGAATACAAGCTTGGACACAATGGGAAGTAGTCATACTTTTTCCTCCTCCACTGATTGCCACCCAAATCGTCAATGTACTGGGTTCCATTCCTCCACACAAACTGTTATCAATATCCGGCAAGCCAGTAGCGAGAGACTTTGTAGGATCAGACTGTTCAGAAAAAAGTTCATTAATTTCTGCATAATCAAAGTCAACTTCGTCTTTAATTTTGACCAGTTCCAGCTTTTCAAAGAACTCACGTCCCTTCACTATGGCACTCGACATTTCATTCCTAGCAAATTGGACTTTAAAATCGGCAAACCAGCGTTGTGTCATATTGCGTTGGATCAGCTCAAGAAAGACTTCAAGAATGCCATCATTTTTAGATGAGTCTAAGATTTCATTGTCTGCCAGCATTTCATCAAACTGATTTCGTGCTTCATCATTGACTTCCCCATCCGCATATAATTGTAATCTTGCATGAAAAGAGTCGATATTAAGACGATCTAAATTATTTTCACGATAATATGAAAGTAGGACATCAACTAATCGACCAAGAGCTTGTTTTTTAATGTCTTGTTGTCCATTAACAAAATCCTCGGAATGTAAATTGGCGAAAAATTTTTCTATCAAAAATGGTTCACGGATTAAGCGCATTATGATGGCTTGCAAGTTTTTATGACTGAATTTCATGAAGTGGTGTCCTTATCTTTATTTATAGAAAAGGATAAATGATGGCTGAGATATTTCAAGAGGCTGTGAAAAAAATCAAGAATTCCGACGCGCTTCTAAATAAGCATTGAGTTCTTTAGCTTCTTCAGCCTCGTCAGTTAAGCGGGAACAGTAATCATGGATTGTATTTGTCGAATCTAATGATGTTCCTTCGGTAAAAAAACCAGTTTCCCCGTGTAAAGTTTGAGGAAACTGGTCGGTGAGAGCTGGCACGAAACAACAGTTGTGAACCTGCTGTGAAGTTCGCGGAGGAATCAGCTCGGAAGTACAATCGAGGGCTCCTCTTATTATATCCTCCTCAAACCCTAAAAGCACCCTCCCGCAATGCTGGCATCTCCATTTTTTAAGCACTATTTTATCCTCAAAAATGCTTTATTATTTAATAGGTTGATAGTGTATTTAAGATACTTAAAGCAGGTTTCAATGGCTGGATTTTCTGGGATATCCGCTAATTGCAGTTCCATGTTGGCCGCACCTGTTTTCTTGTCCCTGAAGATGCCATTGATGACAAAGTGATACGGTTTTAAATCCCTCAAAGCGTCCACATAATCACTGGAAATACCTAACTGGAAGATAACCGTTTCGTTTCTTAAAAGACGATCATATGTATCTTGGTATGCCACTGACGGCGGTAACTCCATTGAAATGACATGACAGAGAAAGTTTTTTCTGGCCTTTATGTGTGCCTGCCATTCAATAATGCCCACACCTTTTCCGCCAAACTCGAGATTATAGGTTCTGCGGTTCTTTTTCTGGTCCAAAATTACTACACTACGAATGTTTTCCAATTGTACAAAATCCATATCTCTCTTACCCCATAATTGATTTGACCCTTTGCAGGTTTTCCAACTCATGTAAATCTCCAGTGAGCGAATAACCGCCAAGAGTAGCGAACAAAACACCTAGTTCAACTGCATTTTTTATTACTGACGCTATTGTGTCATACGAATCTGCTACCCGCAAGAGTCTAAAATCACCTGTGACAATTCCCGAATCTGTGATTGCAATTGTTTCGTCTTTTTTGAATTGATCTTTTGCTTGGTGACCGTAATTGTCCATGATCTGCTCATGAATAACTCTAAAAGCTCTCTTTAATTCTGGTCCAACACCGGCAAGATCCCCGGCACGAATAAAAGCAGACCCACAACCAGGTAATGCACCGTTTCGAAGACAAGCTTGAGCGGCTTTAATTGCATCATCACAGCGATCTGCACGTTCGCCTATGCCAGCTAAATGGCCTCCTCCGACGACAAGCTTAATAAGACCGCTCACCAGTTCAGCATTACGTTCTCTGATTCGTTCTTTATCCAATTCAGTGACCGCATTTTCCACACCATTGTCATTTTGCAAAGCTCGCTTGGGAATCCAATGATTACTACTACGTCCAATAAAAAGTGTTTTTTCTGGAGTCACCTGTACTTTTGAGCAAACCCCAAGTACAGATTTTATATTTTCAGTACTGCAACCGGAACCGGCATTAATTGGAGATGTCCCACAAAAAGCTCCAATATCTTTAAGTTTGTGCCAGCCTGAATTTAACTCCGCTGTGAGTCTTATCGAACTTGCCCAAATTTTTACGTCCTTCTGTTGTAAATTGACCTGAGCTAATAAATTGGCAACCTCTTGACCTATCTCATATGCAACAATAACTAAAGTCCAAGGTTTAGGAAGGACAATGCTGAGTTTATTCAAAATTGGCGCTATTTGGCTCTGAGAAATAAGATCCCCGTCATAAAGGAGAATGTAAGGGCTGGTGATTTCAAAAGGAGCGTTCTCACTGGTCTTGTCACTAAAGGAATGAGCAAATTGGAGATGCTGGCCATATCCTCGACCTCCAGTCAGTCCGTCTTGCTTTATGAGTTGATACCGATCTTGGGTTGCTGGATTGCGCTCAATGATAATCGAACCAAAAACAGGATTCTCCTCCACTGTCTTCATAGTCCAATCCACCATTTCCTGGTCACCATTACTGGCAGTGTAGGCTACCGTCGCGGCCAGACTAGATGAACAGTCCGCCTCTGCTTTAATTGCCTTAATTGCAGCCTGGGCTTGTTTTTGAATTTCTCGGGCGAAGGATTGTGGCTGGTCAGGTGCCGCTTTTAAAATCTCCTGGGCAATAGCAGAGGCCAAAACAATCGTTGAAGTCGTATTATGTGTGGCTATGTAATTATCTGTTATATACAAATTATCAGGATTACTGACTTTAATACACTGCATTTGAGTTGTTTTTCCTGTCGCAGTGATTCTTTCGATTTTATTTCCATATTTCGGTCCTTTTGTAACATGGACTTTATAGTATAAATCTCCTGTTTTCTTCTCTATCTTTACAATATTGGCGGTTTTTCCTAAACTTCTACACAATTCAACAAAATCATTAGCGAGTTGTTCACTTACACTGCTGAATTCCATTGTTCCTCGCTTCTTTATATGACCGGCTGTATTAATAAGTGATTGAAACAGTTTGATTCGGTTTTGCAGAGATGAATAAAGATAGGCTTTGGGTATAGATTTTGTGGAATGAATTGCTGCATCTAATGGTAAATTTTCTTCATTGTTTGTAAATTCTACAAATGTTCTGGGGGTGTAATATTTGCTTATCTTTTTATTATTCCGGTAAGTGACATAATCCTTTTGCAATTCTTTTGTTGGTTTTGTTTCCAAACGACATTGCCGAGATGTATTGGTTACAGTCCATAAATGATCTTCACAGCACTCAACGATCCTTTTATTCGAAAATGCAACCTCGTATATCTCTTTTTCTCCTTTAGGGAAAACACCAAGAATTTTCTGTATGCTTCCGTTCGTTCCGCAGATTTCCTGGCCTACACAGACATCTTTCATTTCAATAAATCCATTAGGAGTCAGAATTTTACTCCACAAGGGCATAGGACCGTCGCCCGCAGCATAGACCGTATGGCTTGAAGCCTGAACACAAAAACTGTGGACGGCATGTTCAATTGGGTCAGTGAAGTCGAAACTTTTTAAAACGCTTATTCCATCCTTAGTGATGACAGATGTCGGCTTTCCGTCCATATGGTTGTTTCTTTCGATGATAAAAGACAGCCCTTTTGGACCAAGAGTCGTTCCGACTGCTTTGGCTATGAAATTTAAGGCATCTACAGCCTTGTTTCGTGCTTCTGTTCCTATATTAATAACTTTCATTCACACCTCGATCCGCTGCATCGATTTTTTTCTTCCTTCGTGCTGCAATTGTTTTTAAATTTAAATTAGCTTTAATTTCTTCATATTTATTAATAATTGATTGTGCTTTTTCAGGATTATCTGTATATAGTTGGATCGGAATTTGATGGTATGATGCGAAATATAAAATATTCTCATCATCTGGATTCAAACCATACACGAAGCGACCGTAATGTAATGGCTGACACAGCGTCACTATCAACAGTAATATCTCCCAACAGAAACGCTGATAGGAGCTGTTACGGATAGTCTCTTCGGGTTGGGGTGCGAGATTCCAAGTGGTAGTTGCATTGGAATAATCAGGATTGAACCATCGCGTTTTTTCAAGATTTGGAAAGTCACCCTTATAAAAAAGATAACCCGTTTCGGAATTTCTGACAAAACTGCTGGCATTCGACTGGACTGTTTTTTCATAAATTATGTTTACACAGTCTAGGAATTGCCAGTTTTGTGTCTGTGAAATATTAGAAAGAACGGCTAGTGTTTGGGAGCGTCTCTGTCTAGGCAGGACCATGCAAATATGTTTATCCGAGGGGGCATTAAAGAGATTGAACATGATTGCTTTATGTTCAATAGGGTCAGATGAGGCAGCGACTATTGAACCATCACAAGCAGGAAAAATGGCATGAGATAATGATTTAACTATATCAATGCGGATTATATCGTCAGTACTTCTTATCAAGAGATCCACCTTTTGATTTATGCTTTTCTTTAATATTTGTCGTTTGGATTAAAAAAGTCAATCCCATCATTTTCGGTTATGGTCTTTACTTCTGGATTCGTCTTGGAAATACAATCCTGATAGAATTAAGGAGAATAGAACTTATATTTTTTAAGGGTTTATGGAAATGCCAAAATACCAAGACAGTGTTTCTAAATATTTACAAGAGTGGAAAGCTAATAATTTTCAAGACCATCCAGAGGGAGAAAAAGATCCTGGAAGTTTTACCTACAAATTAGCTCCCAAAGGCCACACAGATCGTTTATTCCCTACAAACCTAAGCCCAGACGATGTTGCCGATTATTTATTGGATATGGGTTATTCAAATTTACATTCCGTGCAGGGTCCATGGAATCCTAATTTTTTCCAGGATATTGAGCCAGAAAAGATCATGCAGAAATTGCAACATGCCTCTCCTGACCAATTAGTTGAGATGGAAAAGCTGGCGAGGAAGATGAAGGACACTGAAAAAGTTAGTTCCCCCCAGTTTTGGCAGAAAATTTACTGGAACACTCGGATGCTCAATCATGGAATTAACAAAGATGAGTATTCGCACAGAAAAGATAAATTCATGCCCTTTATTGTTGAAAAAGAGAAAGACAATTTAAACCATACCGCAAATAATTTAATGAAGAACAAAGATGCCTTTAGTCCTGTTGTTTTTGGCCAGCACTTAGGCAGACTGTATGGAAATCCTTTTATAAATGAACATCAAAAAGAAGAAATTCAGAGAGAAATTCTGTCTAATCCTGAAGCTCAATACGGCTTTTCAGACCAGAATAGCTTTACAGATTTGTTTAGAGATATAAAGAAACCAGACTTACAGCGGCTTGCGTTAGACCAAGATATGGGAGGATTTTTAGAAGTAAATCCAAACCCGAATAGAGAATTAGTCCAAGAAAAGATAGATAATCTGGTAAATAAATATGGAAGAATTGACCCTAATAAGCTTGGCGGTCCTTGGGGTACTGGGTTTAAGTATCTAGCGGATAGACATTTACCTTATTTACCCACTGACGGCCAATGGCAAGAGAACGAAAAAGTAGGAGCTTCTTTGCCTGTTATGGCAGACAGTCCAGATATTTCTGAAGATAAACTTTTGGATTTTGCCAAGAATGGTAATTTTAAACAACAACACCTTCAGAGATTTTATCAACACAATTTTCCAGACCAGTACAATGAACAATTACCTTATCATGATCATTCCCCCCATTCTGTAGAGGTGAATCCTAAAGTTGATTATCTGAAAAGAATAAAAGGTGCTATTGAAAGCACTGGTCAACCAGCAGTATTTTACAAAGATTTGGAGAAACAAGGATTGGCCATTCCTGGAGACTTAAAGGACCATAAAGGGAATGTGTCTATTGATTCTGTTGATAGGGCTACAAAACTCCTTCCAAAAACTAAATACAACGTCTCTTTTGATAAATGGAATGGAGTACAACGGCATGATTCCAGTGTTAATCAAGATGTGTTTCAAGTAAACGTCACTAATGACATGATGAAAAGGATGAAAGAAGCTGGTGTCCTGGATACATTTCAGCGTATTAATGAGATGAGTAAAAACAGTGGTCATCCAGTAGAAGGACACACGTTAGGCTGGGCTCGATTGGATTTAAGCCATCCTGAACATGCCCATATTGATGAGATTCAAAGTGATCTCGGCCAGAATTTGGTTGATGCTATTTCCAAAGCCAAACAAGAAGGTAATTTACCTCAAGAGTATTCTGATTTAGAGCCAGAAAAGCTAAAGAAAATAAAGGAAATATTATCTGGAGGCCATGAGGACATTAACCATGCAATATTCTCTGTTGTTCACCAGTCCTTGCGTGATAAGTTTCCAGATATTAAGACCGTTTCAATGGATACACCAGAAGATCAAGCTAAGCAGTCTGGATTATCTACGGATCAATCACCTCCAGTTCATGCTTTAAAAACCTATAAAGAACGGCCTAAAAAGGCTGGGTATAAGGAAGTGCCAAAAGAGAATGCTATGCCGTCTCATCCTTTAATAGATTTGAACGAGAGATTAAAGGAATTAGGGGTACCTATAAGTGGTTCAGAACTGGATTCAACATATCGGGATTTTCATAAAAAGGCTTCGACCTATGGAGTTGCAGATCAAGAAGGATTCTTTCATTCACTGTTAAATCCAAGATGGGAAACAGTGAATCATCTTTCTGAGAAACATAAGTTAGGGAATAAGCAGATCGGTCTTAGTCGAATTCTTGAAAGCCATCTAGATGAACATGGCCTTCAGGATCGAGATGAAACCACAACGAAGTTAAAATATGAAAAAACTGGCAGTGGTTTGGTGAAACTTCCTAATGAATATAAAACAAAATGGAAGCCAGAACAGACTGTCCAGATGAAAAAGTTAATCAAGACTCTTCAAATGCAGGCAGGGAAACTGTTACAAAAATCTCTAGACGTTTGGAAGCCAACACTTACAATTAATACCGATTATGACGTTCCTTACACAGCTGGCTACAGTATAGACGGGAATACAATCTACATAGACCGCAAGCTGCCCAGATATTTTGTCACCACTGAAAAAGTCCAAGTTGATATTTTTAAATATTTGATTATTCATGAGACTGTTGAGAAATACTGTATGGATAAATTAGGATTGAATTATAATGAATCTCACCAGATTGCTTTAGGTGCCGAACAAGCAGCATTACATGAAGATAATGTGAGTGTGGACGAGTATTATGGTTTTATTTATCCTTATGTGCAGAAAAACCAACTGCTTCATCATATTCAATCCGTGCCGCCAGATTTAGATTTACGGCCATATCAGGAAGACAAAATGGTTGGAGTATTGCACTGGATAAACCGAATGAGGAGAAGCAACAATGTCTGATATACCAATAGAGGACTTAAATGACACATCCGGCTTGGTTGGAGTCGGTCCTATCCCAGACTTGTCGCCAGTAGGGGCTTTTCAGGAACAGGGTGTCAGGAATTTAATAGACACCAAGGGCTTTCTGGCTTTTCATTATCGTCATTGTTTTAGTCCCGACCGAAAATCCTTGCCTGCTGGAGTGAATGTAAATTCTCTGGAAGCTAATCGGTATGGAGTGATGTTTTATGAAATTCGGCAAGTAAAAATAGTCGCGCAACAACTCACTATGGAATACCGTCTGCAATCCGATTCGGTGTACGGTTTTTGCAGTGCCGTCGTGAATGTGGCGGGGCTTTATTTCGACGGTGCAAAAGAGCGCGTGTATGTCAGACCGAAAGATTTAATCGTTCCTAATCCGACAATCACAGAACAGACTTCAGAACTTTTAGAATATAACCCAAATGGCGATCTCAGAGCTAAACATAGAATCAAAGGTGTGGACTATCTGGCTACAACCAGTCTAAGGTTTGAAGAAGGGCCTGATTTTGTAATTACGCCAGAAGGAACCTTACAATGGACTTCGACCGGCAATAAACCTCTTCCTGGTGCGATACTGACCATTGTGTACTGGTTTAATCCTGTCTGGATTGTAAGTAGGGTTCCACATACATTACGGCTGATTCCTTCAAACGAACAAGGGCATGGCAGTTTCCCGAGAAAACTTTTCTACGCACCACAACAAGTCATAATCAACCAAAATCATCTTCAAGATCCAAACGAACAGGTCGATTTCTCTGGTTTGCCTTTATATTCAGGAGTGGCAGATACTGTTAATGTAACAGGAGGTTCTATATGAATATTTTAGAAAAAGGATCGTTTCAGAGAAAAAATCCTTTTAATCCAAAACAAATACCCGATGATATTCAAAGATCCAATTTTGATTGGACTAAAAATGAAAATGCAATTTCTAAACAACAATTCGTAAATCAGCCAATGGAACCTAACGCAAGAAAAAGAGCATTAGTCGATTTAGCATCAAAAACAAAAGTAAGATTAGATGAAAAAGGAAAACCAGAATTTTTACTTCATCGTGGTATGAGTCAATCCGAATCTCAAAATGTAATTAATAATGGGATTGTTTCCCATCAAGATTCTTCTAGTTGGACTCCTAATTATGAAAAAGCTCAATGGCACGCAAGAAATAAAAATAATAATGATAAATATTCACAATATGGAACAGAAAAAGACAGTTATCCGACTTCTGTATGGGTGAAAGAAGACAATATTAGTCATATACCATTACAATATGGTCAAGGAATTGATCCAGATTATTCTGGAAAAAATAATAAACCCATTTATTCTTTAGAACATGAAGTTATATTAAAGCCTAATCATATCTCTTCTGTGGCTAATCAAGATGACGTTTTAAATTATTTTAAAGCGGAAGAGCCGAGCAAAAACCAACAAAGAATAAATGCCATGAAAATAAACACAAGATATCCTCCTCATATGCAAGAAAAAACAGATGAATGGGATAGAACAAAAAAAAGAGAAAAAATATTTAATAAATCTGAGGATAATATGGCAACACAAGATGGACAGATACTCAACGAACCAGAAAACGTTACATTTAAAGACAAAATGGCAGAAGATGCTCAAGGTAAAACTAAAGAGCTTCTTAATAAAATCAAATCAGCAATGGAAGTATGGAGTAGCCAAAACGAAGGCAAACCACCAGAGTTAACTGATTTATTTGAAATGCTCAAACCAAAAGACCCGAATGAGATTGACCCTACCGATCCTCGAATCCTCCATTTCAAGATTTACTTTGGAAGGAACAGTGACAGTCCTTTGTTTTATCATGACCCAACAACTGGAGGGTATTTTGATACAACTCAACGGCAATGGTCTGAGATGAAGCCAGAAATTGTCGATCACTTAAACGAACGAGATATTGGGACCGAGGATGTATTTGATGGAATTCTTCATGGAGTGATAGACGATCAAGACTATGATGTTCTGGAAAAAATGAACCTGATAGACAATAGATCCAAGCAATTATGGAATAAATTAAATACCTTATATCAACAAACCCAAGATATGCAAAAATCCTTAGATGAAGCAAAAGAAAAACAAGCGAGTGAAACTGGCAAAAATGCTTTCAATGAAATCCTGAAAGGTGCTGGTGTTTCCTCGTCAGATTTTCCAGAATCTCCTGCGGACCCTGCTGGCGAAAACATGCTGGAACAAATCATGGCAGGTGCAATGACTCCTCCAGAAGACAAGTCTGGTTCGGCTTCTTCCCCTGCGGTCGATATGGAAGCTATTCGTCGTATGGTTCGAGCTGAAATAGCCAATGCACTAGGAATCCATGTAGATCAGATGAAGCCTGTCCCAGAAGAACAGCCAAGCCCAGAAAGTCCGGCGGAACAAAACGACCAGAAATTGGAAACGCCAGAACAGTCTGATCCGGAACCGAAAGAGACACCTAAACCTAAATCTGAACCAAGCAAGCCAAAAACGGAAAAACCTAAGAAAGACAAAGAACCTAAAGAGAAGAAGGAAGAAACAAAGCAGGAATCCGACAATAAGCCTGAAGATAAAAAACCTGAAGAAAAAGAAGAGAATGACTGAATTTTTAAGTTTTGAACCTCTTATTAACATGATTGATGAACTCGCCACTAAGACACAAGCTCTGGAACGTGGCAATGAGAAATTTTTGGCTTACCTGCCTGAACTTTTTAAACAGACCATTAATAAGCTGGCTTCTGAAAGACTTGATCATACTCGCGAAGCATTCAAGGAAGGCGTTATGTATGAGGACCAAGGTGATTTGTTCGTCGTAGTCGTTAGACCGGGTGATTGGCTTGCCAGTGCTGTTGATGCTGGTGCCAATGGGTGGGCTATGGTTTCAACTCATTTACGGGGATCAAAAACCAAAATGAGTAAGGAAGGCTATCGCTACAAAGTCATTCCTATCCGTGTCTGGGGAGCAAGCTCTTCTGCCAAGACCGACAAGGGAATGGACTTTTATGAAAAAGCCAAACAGACTCTAAAGAAGCCACAAATTCGTCCTGGTTCTTTGAAAATGAAGACTCACGCTGATTCGTCCGTCACAGTACGTCAAGAGGTTTTATCTGACTTTAGTGAATTGCGCGGAATGGAAAGAATTAGAGATTATAAGTCGATTAGTGATTTCCAACAAAATCTCCGGCCATCAAGTTCTAAGTTTGTCTTGTTTAGGACCATGAGTGAGAAGTTTCCAGAAAAGTTTGTTCACCCAGGTATTCAGGCAAGAAACATTCTTAAAGATGCCCAGACTGAAGTGGAAGGGAAACTTGAATCCATATGGGAAAGTATGGTTCAAAATGAAATCAATGGAGTAAAAAAATAGTATGTTTGGCTTATCAGATTTAATAGTTATTAACGCCATTGAGGATGGACTTGCTAATTTAAGAGCGAATCCTATGCACTTGGATTTTATTTTGGGAATGTATGAACACACACCCTTTATGAGAGCTTTACATGGAAGTGCATATATCCGGCAATGTAAAGAGTTCGTTCTAAATAATAAAATATTTGTTAAGCCCTACTACGTATACGATCTAGCTAAAATGCCTAGCATCGCAGTTATTGCCCAGTATGCAGAGGATTTACAGTTTATTGGCGATACTGGTTTCTCTGAATTTGAAGGTGAACTTATGCCAATTAAGCTGTGTGACATTCTGGGTGTCGCATGGGGTGAAAAAGACGAAAAGGAATTAATTATTGGAAATGCCGCTGCCGTCTTGCCTCAATTATATGCTGGTTGTTATTTACGCCAAGATCGGTTCGTCACGAAGGTTGATTGTATTATTCCGATTGATGAACAAAGAGCCACAATAGTCTGTAATGATGTTCTTCCTAGAAATAGACTTATTGACTGGATAGCGCAAACAGCATCTTCCAGTAGGATTGCGGTAATAAATTCATCAGGAAATACGACACAAGTTTCCATTGATCTTAAGTCTAGCGGTGATATTGAAACCCATAAATTATTGGCACTTCTGGTCAGGTATTGTTTAAAACGTGGACGGTTTTTAATGGATCGGAATGGGCTGCAAATCTCGACTACCAACCAAAACTTTCCAGTAATGCATGATGAAGAGAACAGTATTTTCCAAACTGTTTTTAATTTACATGGAAAAATATTGGATAATTGGATACAATATGACCAGGAGAATCAAAACTACCAGAACCTTACTATGTGTGCTGATCCCGCATCTGCGCAAGAAGGAAATGCAAAAGTACGCGGATTCGTGATATAAACACAAAACGGGTTATCATTAAAGAGTTATAAAAATGCGTGTTAAGATCGCAATAGGTTTTTACATATAATTAGGAGAAAGAAACAATGGCTTCACCTCGCGTTATAAAAATTTTTGAGGCTTTAAAGGAAGGCTTTCATAATCTCGGATATCCAATTCCTGCTTTGAATAATCAAGGAAAATCGACGGATGCTAATTTTGATCCAGGATGTCAGGCAGTGGTTCTAGATTTTGATGCGGCTTCTTGGGTTACAGGCAATCGTCGTGTAGTTGTTCTTGCTGAACCTGCTGGATATAATGAAGCAGATGCTGTGAAAACACAGTCTCATGCGTCTGGTTATTTTATTGATGGGTCAGTGAAATTTAAAGTTATCACTGAAGCACAAGCAGGACTTTCACATACGTCATTACAGCCCGCACTTGATTTTGAAAAATTCTATGCAGATTGTCTTCACATTCTTCGTGGACAATTAAGTGCTCCCATTGATCTTTATTTTTGCGACAATACTGAAGAGCCAAAAATTGCTGGTCTTAATAGTGCAGGTGCTAGCTCAATTCACTTAACTAAACTCGCAACTCTTCTTCCTTATGGTCGTACATATCCAGGTGGTATTTAATAAAAAAACAATACTCACACTTGGTAAAAACCAAAAGGAAAGGAGAAAAAATAAATGGCTTTAACTCAAGTACAAATAGACTTATTAAATAACTTTTATAAGTCACAGCCAGCTTTGAATGCTATAGGGGTACCTTCGGCATTCTCAGGGATTCCACTCGGCGATGTTATTCATGCGCTGGAATTAGCCGTAGCTGCCAATCCGCCAGAAGTTTCTGACGTTGCTTATGGTGCTGGTTGGAATGGTGACATAACTCATGCACCTTCCAAAAACGCAATTTATGATAAAGTAGAGGCTGTAATTGGGACTATTCCTACTGTCTCTAATGCCGCTTATGCTGGTAGCTGGAGTGGAGATACAACCACAGCTCCATCTAAAAATGCAGTTTATAATGAAATACAAACTGTAATTGGGACCATTCCCACACTGCCAACAATGAGTTCAGGACTTACAAATGCCTCTGGTGAAATTTCCGTTGCTGGAATGACCGGTACGGGGAAAATTGTTGTGACTCCAATAGCTGATCTTGGAAATGATCTCGTATTTAGTCATGTAATCTGCGGATCGGGCAAAATAACAGTTTATGTTAAAGATGCTAGTGCCGTCTCTCCAATTGCCGCTGCTGCTGCCGGTGCGGGTTTCGCATTTGCATACGTAGTTGTAGCACTGGCGTAAGGAGTAAAAATAATGAAAACAAATATTACTGAATTATATGCAACACTGGAAGCAGTAACGAAGACAGCAAATGAAGTGCGCGAACTACTTCAGAAAAGTATGCCTCCTGTTTCTCCTGCTCCATTTGCTAAAGCAGAAGATGATAAGCTGCCACCTCCACCTCATGCTGAGCCAGATGCGGATCAATCAGGCGGTCCGTCAGATGGTGACGCTGATAATGTTCCTCCGCCACCACCTCCAACAGACGGTGCAGTTCCTCCCCCAGAAGGCGGCGGAGAACAAGTGGATGAGTTTGCACAAGAAATTGCCAGTATGTCCGATGAAGAATTGGATATGCTCCTTCAGGCTTTAGCATCTGAAATGGAGAAACGTCAGGGTTCACAATCTCCTGAAGGCGCTCCGGCACCAGAAGCACCAGTTCCCGCTCCTAGCCCTGAAATGGAAGCAATGAAATCTGAAAATCTCAATATGAGAAAATCATTGCAAACGATGGAAAAAGAAATTGCGGCTTTGAAAAAGTCCGTTTCTGCTAAACCTGTCTCGATGAACAAGCCTCCTCTGGCTGTAGCTCAAAAAACTACAAAAGAGATGGAACCTCTCAGCAAATCCGAAGTGATTACACATCTGGAAAGCCTAAAGAAATCTGGCAACCGTAAAGTCGATACCGATTTAATCTGGGCTGCAAATGCTTGTAAAACAGTTGAGGAAATGAAAGATGTTTACCATGCCGCTAAACTAAAAGGAATTGATATTCCCTCTAAGTGAAAGCATAAAGTCTCACCTTAACTAGCCCAAAGCTGTTCTGCTGCCTTTGGGCTTTTTTTATTGTTAAACTTAAACCAGCTATATATATTTGCTAGGAGAGAAATAGTATGACTCTAACTGGAACAGTGATGCCAATCGCATCTAAAGTAAAAGATTTAAAAAGTGGTTTAAAGGCAAGAGAGTATGACGAGACTGGTTCAAATCCAGAAAAAGTCACCAGAACAATCGTAGACAATGAAGGAAGAAAAGCTGGAGAGTTTGTTAAAGTCGGCAGTAAAGTCGTTGAAACTTCAGCCACACCTGATGTAAAAACAGCAGGCATAAAAATTGATGAAGACTGTTTGCCTACCAATCCTTCCTTGATGGCTGATGATGTCGAGTTAAACGGAACAGATGAGATTGAAAAAGCCAAGATGTTAAAGAAGACACAAGACTTAGCCAAAGCTCAACTTCCCCAAGGACATGTTTATCATGCAACTATTAAAGACAAATATGGAGCCGTATTACACGCAGGACATTATAGAAATTCTGGAGACGTAAATAAATTAAGAGAATCTTGGGAAAGGTATAGTGGTAACCCGATCAATGTTCACCTTAAAGTTGTCCCCGATCCTAAAATGAAAAAGTCAGCGCCAGTATTGCCAAGCGGTGGAGCTTCAACTTTACAAAAAGCTAAAGAAGAGCCACCAGTGAAGAATATTATCCAGATGAAAGCCTCTGGAGGATACAATCCAGAACCTCGCGG
>Ga0209083_1001435_pt1 | contig 27242 bp, 26 predicted proteins | sample AM7aDNAmetaG_FD_184132 | JGI IMG/M metagenome (GOLD analysis project Ga0209083, IMG submission 184132) | Freshwater microbial communities from Finland to study Microbial Dark Matter (Phase II) - AM7a DNA metaG (SPAdes) (version 3) | ecosystem: Environmental > Aquatic > Freshwater > Lake ...
AGAGGTGATCACCCTTGGAACAAATGAAGTCCTGCTTACCGTTGTGCATGATATAACCGACAGAAAACGGGAGGAAGAAGCGTTGCGAAACGCCCTTGCAGAAAAGGAAACACTCTTACGAGAAGTGCATTACCGGGTGAAGACCAACCTTGTCGGGATAGTTAACTCAATCGATCTCCAGATCAACTCACTCACAGACCCAGTGCATATCTCCCAATTTAAAAGTCTCCAGGTCCGGATACGAAGCATGGAGTTTGTTTACGAATTGCTTTATTTATCAGGAGATATTTCCCGAATTGAGATCACCACCTACCTAAAAACCCTGTTCCAGTACCTGATTCAGATGGATAAGACAAAGACAAGAGTCAGTTGTAAAATTGAATCGGACAATATAACGATGCCTATCGAGACTGCAATTCCCTTTGGTCTTATCATTAGCGAGATTGTCACTAATTCGCTGAAATACGCTTTCCCCCATGAATTTTCCTGTTCAGAAATCCGCGGAGTGCCCTGCACTATTACGCTAACCTTGAAATGTGAGGGAAGCGATTATCTCCTTATCGTTGCAGATAACGGTTTAGGGATACCAGTAGGAACAGATGTCTCCATGCCCAGATCACTCGGGCTTTACCTTATCAGGTTTATTGTAGAGCACCAGTTGCAGGGGATCCTTGAGATTAGCACGACTGAAGGGACCGTTTATACTATTCGGTTTCCAGAATCGACATTTAAGGAGTAGAATTCTCGTGAAAAAGCCCAGCATCCTTATAGTTGAAGACGAAGCCCTTATTGCTGCTAACCTTTTCCAAATCCTCTCTTCACTTGGCTATACAGTTCAAAAACAGGTCGAGACAGGAGAAGACGCTATCCTTGCGGTAAAAACTCAAAAACCCGATCTCGTGCTTATGGACATAGAACTCATCGGGGCGATGAATGGAATAGAAGTCGCCGAGAAGATCCGTTCAATCGCTGATATTCCAATCGTATATCTTACTGCTTATACTGATGATCTGCGTCTTAAGCAGGCACAGCTTACTGAACCGTATGGCTATATCGTTAAGCCCGCCAATAACCGTGAACTCCATGCCACAATCGGAATGGCGCTATACAAACATGCACTTGATCTGCAACTCAGGGCTAGTGAGGAACGGTACCGGGCAATTTATGAAAAGTCTCCAATTGCTATTGAACTCTATGATATAACTGGTGCACTAGTGCATGTCAACCCCGCGTGTCTGAAATTGTTTGGCATAGGGGATATACAGGCTATTCATAACATTTCTCTTTTTGCTGACCCGAATATCAATAATGAGGATGAGGAGAAATTACTAAAGGGAGAAACGGTTCATTACGAAGGACCTTTTGATTTCGAAAAAGGAAAAATCCTGAGCCTCTATCCTACCAGTCGGGAAGGGACAATCTGGCTGGATGTGCTAATCACCCCACTGGGAGAAAGTGTGGATTCAATAACGGGTTTCCTCGTACAGATTCAGGATATCACCGGACGCAGGCAGGCAGAAGAGTCACTCAGTCAGGCGAATAAAAAACTCAGCCTCCTTTCCGGTATTACGAGACATGATATCAACAACAAACTGACGGTGATGAAGGGATGTCTAACCCTCCTTAAAAATGAGCAGCCTTCTCTCATAATTAATGAATATTTCCTTAAGGTCATTACCGCTGCACAGCGAATCTCTGCTATAATTCTATTCACCAAACAATATGAGGAGATCGGTGTCAAAGCTCCAACCTGGCAGGATTGCCGTAAACTGGTGGACACTGCAGCAAAGCAGGTCCAGATTGGGCAGGTCATGGTGAAGAACGACTTTCCTGCTGGTGCAGAAGTCTTTGCTGATCCACTCATCGTCAGGGTCTGTTACAACCTTATAGATAATGCTGTGCGGTATGGCGGAAAAATCACGACTATTCTGTTTACTGTTGAGAACCGTGACGGGTATGAGGTTATCGTGTGCGAGGATGATGGTGACGGGATTGTGGAGGATGAGAAGGAGATTATCTTTGAGAGGGGCTTTGGGAAGAACACCGGCCTTGGACTCTTCCTTATCAGGGAAATCCTTGCAATTACGGGAATGACGATACAGGAAACCGGTGAGCCCGGGAAGGGAGCACGATTCGAGATAACGGTGCCGAATGGAAACTGGCGGTTCAAGTCTTTGTGAAACAGTCAGGACTATGTATAATGAAAATGAAAGAGACTAATAAAATAGGGCACTATGGATATCCGTAAGAAGACTCTGCTGGTACTCAGTATCACCTTCATCATTATCCTTTTCTGTACAATAGCAGGGGTCTCGATGACTCTTTATATTGATCAACTAGGGCATCTCGAACAACAACAGGTAACAACAGATGTAACACAAGTAATCAGTGCCATGGTAAACGAGCAGGATGACCTTAGTAATACTCTTCGTGATTGGTCATACTGGAATGACACTAACCAGTTTGCTCTTGACCAGAACCAGTATTATATAACACAAAACATGAATGAAAAGTCACTATCAACAATCCGAGTAAACCTGTTCATTTTGACTGACACCCAGGGAAACCTTGTCTATGGTAAGGTAGTGGATCCGGTTACTGGTCGGGAAAGCCAGCTTCCTGAAAATTTTAGCGAGTTACTCCCCCCCGGCCACCCCTTCCTTAATCATACCTCCCTGACAGATACGAATACCGGCTTTCTCCTCCTGCCCACTGGACCCATGATGATTGCCTCATCACCGGTACTTAACAATATGAGGGAAGGTCCCTCACATGGTGTCCTTGTTATGGGGAGGTCTCTTAATAAGGGTGCATTTGCCCGTATCTCTCGCACCACTGGAAACCCCATTTCCGCGTACTGGAAAGGAGATATGGTTGCAGATGACCTGCAGTTATCACTCCTGAAACAAATGAACCCGGACTCCGGTGTTGTCAGTATTCCCAGTTCCGATGATACCATATCAGGATTCACGGTGATCAACGATGTCAACGGCCGGAAAATTCTGATTGTTACCAATCAACCACGGGATATCTACCTGAACGGCCTTACACTCATACGGACATACCTGATAATCTTCATTTTTTTATTATTGGTCACATTGTTCATTGTCCTGTTTGCCGTAGATCAGATCGTGCTGAAACGGCTGAATCACCTTACAAACCGCGTCAGGATGTTGGGACAGGGCAAAAATGACGATATGAAACCAGAATTTACCGGAAGCGATGAAATTACTCTTCTCGAGCAGGCAATCCTGATTGCACACACCGATCTAAAGAACAGTGAGCAGGAACTTATGAAAATCTCAACGTCGCTTGCTACAGCGAATCAGAAGCTCAACCTAATCTCCCTGTTGACACGAAAAGACCTGACTAACCAGACTTTTATCCTAAGCAGTTACCTCGAACTGGCAAAAACGCAATTAGCTAGGAAAGATCATATTATCGAAACTTTACAAAAATGTGCCCAGGCGATTCAGTCAATCGACGAGACAATTGAATATTCAAAGGATTATCAGGACATGGGTATAAAACTCCCAAAATGGCAGAACGTAAAGATTGCGTTGTTGCTCGGGCTCTCTCATGTATCCATTGGAAATATCCAACACAACATAGAAACAGCAGACCTCGAGATTTTTACCGACCCTCTAATAGAAAAGGTATTCCAGCGCCTTTTCGAGAACTCAGTGAAGCATGGCGATCATGTCACATTGATCCGGGTATGGCACACAGTCACTTTTGAAGGGGTCACAATATTTTTTGAAGATGATGGGATCGGTATTCCGCTGGAGAAAAAAGAACAGATCTTTTTACGAGCCGAGTTTACCCGTGTTTCAAGGGGGAGTCTCATATTTGTCAGAGAGATTCTCGACATTACCGGCATCACAATAACTGAGACCGGCGAACCAGGGAAGGGAGTACGGTTTGAGATCATGGTGCCGAATGGTGGTTACCGGAATTATCAGGATAATCAGGACTGAAAGGAGGACAATCCATGTATAATATCAGGTTTCCAGTGTCACCATATAGGAGGGGTTTCAGATGAATAAACCTCAAATCCTTGTAGTTGAAGATGAAGCATTCATTGCAGCCAATCTGATCCAAATCCTCATCTCGCTTGGTTATACGGTTCACAAAGCGGTTGCCAAAGGTGAGGACGCTGTCAATTCGGTAAAAATCCAGAAACCTGATCTTATACTTATGGATATCGAACTCATCGGGGCATTGACCGGAATAGAAACCGCAGAGAAGATCCGGGCAATCGCAGATATCCCTATTGTGTACCTGACTGCTTATAGTGATGACGAGCGCCTTAAGAAAGCACAAATAACAGAACCTTACGGTTATCTCGTAAAACCGGTTCATAACCGCGAATTAAAGGCCACAATCGAGATGGCGCTTTACAAACATGCCCTCAATAGGAAACTCAAAGAACGTGATGACACCATACGTACGCTTCTCAACGCGGTATCGGATGATCTGGTACTGATAAACAGCGGGAGAAAAATTATCGCCATCAATAAATCCATGGCAGAAAAACTGGGGCAGAAACCCAAAGAACTTATCGGAAGGGCGATTGGGGATTTTCTCAATTCCCAGGTATTGTCTGAAATATTAGACCGAATCATTAATTCCCATGAAACTGACAGGCAGACTCATTTCGAAGAGAAACAAAATGACAGGTGGGTTGAGACCCTAGTGTATCCAGTCATCGGCGGGAGCGAAAATGACTTGAGAATTGCCATTCAGTCTCATGACATTACCCTCAGGAAACAGTTTGAAGAAGATTTAAAAAATGAAGGACTCACCCAGATTGGACAAAATATGGAGCAGTTCCAGATCTTAAACGACCAGATTCGAAACCCACTCCAGGTCATCAGGGGTTACGTGTTACTAGATACCACGAGATACAGTGATGCTATCAATAAACAGGTTGAGATTATCGACGACCTTGTAACCCAACTCGATATAGGCTGGTTGAAATCTGAAAAAGTCAGCCAGTTCCTTATAAAGCACCAGCATGTATTCATAAAGTCCATACAGGAAAAATAACAGACCCGGCCGGAAGAAGAGGATTCAACCCGGGAATCACTTCACAAATCATTGTCATTTCAGGAGGCAGTGTTATCAGCATTACCCGTTCCGATATTCTACGCTGATAAGAATGGCAGATATATCGGAGAAAATCATAATTACCTTAAAATGGTGGATGATTAAATCATCATATCATTCCTGTAACTTCTTCATGAGATCTGCAATGATACGATCCTTCTCTTCGATAGTCTTATCTTTCTCCACTACGGTTTTACCTATCTCTTCAATAGATTTATCTTTCTCTTCAATTTTTCGCTCAAGATCTGCCAGTTCTTCAAGTATCTCATCTTCTATATCCATAGCCTGACGAACTTCGTCAGTCTGGGCTGCATTCTGGAGGCGACGAATAAGTGGTCGATGCTTTTTTGGAAAATCTTCTTCATGAACATTCAGGATATGATTATCTTTTGAGATAGTATCCTGATCAAAGACATTAAGAAGTATCTCAAGTTCATTACGCCGCTTCTCTTTCAGGCGGTTAATCTGAATGATATAACTGTCATGAGTCAGACTCTCTATAAACTCGTCTTTTATCGGATAGATCTCAAGCGTTGTTCTATCAGTACATACCCGGCGTATATCCAGAACTGGTCCGGGGATGTCAGAAATTGAATACCCAAGGGAAGTAAATACTGATTATGGGCAGGGCCTTCTTTTTCCCGTCCATCTCATAATAATTCTCTTTGTTGCTGTATTGTTCTCTTAAGTAGTGGCGAAAACGCATGATGTCAGTTATCAGCTTTGCTTTCTCTATTTCAATTATGACTTTTAGTTTTCCCTCCGGTGTCTGTATCAATGCCGAATAATCCAGACGATATACGGTAAAATTTAAAAACAACATCGTAGATTGGATTCGCTATATACACAATATACTTTATTTGACTTTGCTAATCGAATAAATTTTCCTGTGAGTAAGTTATATAGAGAGAACAACCAAATGAATCTATTCAAATTTTGGCTAATGCCTATTTCCTTGTAACTGACGCGTTCAATATCTGTTTTGCGGTTTCAAACCAACCATAGCAAAACCCTTAAACATATATACGCCTATTATCACTTTACAAGTGTACCTGGCGAAATATATCTGGATTTCCTTAATATTTGTGATGAAACGTGGTGTCTTAAGATTGTAATCATGCCTGCAATAATCATACGTAATCGAAAACGCCGTTACTATATGCCGGGATGTTTGAACAGGGTATCCTCTATATCTCAGGCACCCTTTTCTGGTGAAACTATGGGAAAAAACAAGACCGGGCCCTCACATGGATAACAATCAAGTCAAGCCAAGCCAGGACATTCGCTTTTTGATAAAATATCACACCGCCCGGTATTCTGGAAGCGGTATCCAAACCTGGCAGGAGGGATAGTGACAGTGCATGATGGCAGAAGCTATCCGGGTTCTCTATGTTGACGATGAAACAGGTCTTCTCGAGATCGCTAAGATTTTCCTTGAGGAAGCAGGTGATTGTCCCCCACAATCATTAATAAACCATAGACCATTTATCATGTTATGACCACCTCTGGATATCATCACCGTCAATACCATAGGAAAAACGGGTGAACCAGGAATTGGGGCACGGTTTGAGATAACGGTGCCAGATGGGAAATATATTTCTATAACAAAAAAAGGGAATTTCCATTATCATTTTTTTTCCATTTATTTTTTTCACCAAACATTATATATCCGATTAATGGAAACTGGGAACATATAGTGCAATAATCATGAACCTCCAGAAAAAAACAATTTTGGTTTTTGTCATTCTGCTAATATCCGTTTTAATAGTTATCAGCATATTTTTTTCAACAATACTTCTTGCAAGTTACAGCACTCTTGAAGAGCAATATATTGCAAAGGACCTCGACCAGTCTGTAAAAAAACTAGATGATGAATTTTCGACACTTTCTGCGATAGTATCTGATTGGGGGCCCTGGGATGATACTTATAATTTTGTAAATGGGAATGACCCGGAGTATATCAGATCAAATCTCCTGACCCCGGGCTTTGATAATCTGAACATGAACCTTATTGTTTTAACAAATAACAAGGGGGCAATAGTCTATTCCGGATCTTATGATCCTTTAAATAAGGTAATGGTCCCAGTTCCGGCATTTTTTCAGGGGCATCTTTCTCTTACAACTCCCCTGATGAATATGTCAGATCCTCACTATATAACCGCAGGAATTTTAATGCTTCCCGAAAATCCGATGATCATTGTATCACAACCTATAGTACATTCCGATTTTTCCGGGGAGCCCCAGGGAGTAGTCATTATGGGGAGGTACCTTGACAAGGCAGAAATCTCAAAGCTTGCGGAACTTACACAGCCTAGTCTTGCTTTTATTAGTATCGAAGACCCTTCATTGTCGCCAGACCTTCTCTCACGTATCAGGGAAAAAAGCGGCTCATTATCAAGAACCATCAAACAAATTAGCATGGAAAGGATTGCCGGATATGCCCTAATTAAGGATATTTATGGAAATGATGCACTTGTTCTCCAGATCACCGAAGCACGTGATATCTATCGCCAGGGATTAAATACGACTATACAGGTCATTTTGATCATAATTTTTAGTGGTCTGTGCTTAGGGCTTGTGGTAATTTTTCTTCTTGATCGGATCCTCTTAAAAAGGATGAGATCAATTTCGACCCAGGTATATTCAATTGGTAAATCCGGAAGCACAACAGAGCATGTAGGAATTGAAGGAGATGACGAACTATCAGGACTCGCTACAGAAATAAACCGGATGCTCGACACAATTGAACAGGCCCAGCAGAAAGTGCAGGCAAGTGAGGCCAGGTTCAGAGGACTCGCTGAAAATCTGCCGCTTATCATATTTGAGATGGACACAACTGGCAATCTTCTGTATGTCAATAAGACCGGCGTTGAAATATTCGGAGTTACCGAAGAAAAGATCAATCAAGGGATTAATATCAGGGATTATTTATCACTTGAGAATATCGAAATGATGGAGAGGGGACTTGCAGCAGTTTTATCCGGAGCCCGTTCTCCTGGTGAGACCTATACTTTAAAACAACTTGATGGAAACCTGATGCATGCAATTGTCAATACTTCTCTAATTTACAGTGAAGGCAACATTATCGGCTTTCGTGGTATAGTTCTTGATATTTCTGAAAGACTCAAGCTTGAAAGGGATTTAAAAGAAAGTGAGGAAGAATATCGGGCACTCACTGAGAACACGAGTGACATTCTATTCTCCCTGAATATGTCAGGTTTTTTTACATATATCTCACCGCAGGTCAATAAATATGGATATCTTGTGGATGAGATACTTGGCAAAACATTTCGGGATATTATCTATCCAAGTGACTTCAACACGGTTGAAAAAGATTTTGCACGTGACCTCGAAAAAGGAGCACAGTTTCATTCCACGTTCAGAATCCTTGATAAATGGGGAAATACCCACTGGTTTGAGGAAAAAGGTACTCTACGGCTTGACCAATATGGAACACCCATTGGAATCTATGGCGTTTTACGCGATGATTCTCTAAGGAAGCGTGTTGAAGAGCAATTGACTGAATCAAAAAACCTTTACATGGCAATTTTTGATAACACTGGAAGTGCCACGATTATTATTTCAAAGAACACATCCATTATTCTTGCAAACGAGAGATGGGCAAGACTTACCGGGATTTCAAAAGAAGATTGTATAGGGAGGAGCTGGACCGAATTTGTTTATCCTGAAGACCAGGATATGATGAAAAAATATCATTACGACCGGAGGGATGAGTCATCTTTCGTTCCTCGAGAATATCTCTTCAGGCTTATTGATTCATTAAAAAATGTTCACTCATGTATTGTAAGTGTCGTAATGATCCCAGGAACAACTGACAGTATCGCAGCTGTTGTTGATATTTCTGAACGTAAACGTGCTGAGGATGCAATAGAACTTGCAAACAGGAAACTTAACCTGATGAATAATATCACCCGGCATGATATCCTCAACACTATAACCGGGCTTTTAGGTTGTGTGGATATGGCAAATGCTACAACCTCACCTGAAGAAAAAAAGCATCTTCTTGATGATATTAAGGAACTTACACGCATTATAGAACGGCAGATAGCATTTACGAGGGAATATCAGGAAGTTGGTGTTCACCTGCCGTTATGGCAGAACATTCACCTCGTTATCGATAAAGTTTTACAGAATTTTGAAAATACTGGTATACACTTTCAAATAGATACCGGGAATATTGAGGTCTATGCTGACCCATTGCTGGAGAAGGTTTTCTATAACCTTATTGATAATGCAAAAAGGTATGGGGAGAAGATTACAACCATACGTATATTCACCCGGGTCACAGAAAACAATGCACTGCTAATTTTTGAGGATGATGGTGCAGGTATACCTTTTGACCAAAAAACACAGATTTTTGAACGGGGTGTGGGAAAGAATACAGGTATGGGATTATTCCTCACCCAGGAGATACTTGCAATAACAGGTGTCACGATTGAGGAAGACGGGATTTTCGGAAGTGGAGCACGGTTCGAGATGACGGTACCGAATTGGGCTTATCGCACTTTTGTTTAGCCCCTCTATTATTTCAGGTTCATTAAAACAAGTTATTAATTAATATCTTTTGGAATTGCAACATAAAATGTGGAACCAAGTCCTGGTCCTTCACTACAGGCCCAGATCCTCCAATTCAATTTTTCGGTAATTTTCTTTGCGATTGAAAGGCCAAGTCCAAATGATTCCCTCTCATGACGGGAAGGATCAACTTTGAAAAATTCAGTAAAGATCTTTTCAAGATCGGCCTGTTTAATTCCAATCCCATTATCTTTAACTGAAATCACTACTTCGTCAATTTTAACTTCAGCATTTACTTTTATAATTCCATCAGAATTTGTATATTTTACTGCATTATCAATAAGATTTAGAAAAAGTGAATTCAGATACATTCGGTCAGACTTAATAATTATTCCATTTGGAATAGTATTTTCAAAAACTAACTGAGATTTATCTGTTGTCAGACGAGTACTTGAAATTATTGCGTCGATCAATTGTTTTAAGTCCATTTCATGGCTTTCCAGATGAAAATCGTGTGATTGAAACTTTGCAATTTCCAGGATATGAAAGACCATATCCCGCATGTTCCTTACCTCATTAAGAACAACCTCCAGAAGCCCTTTCAATTTTTCGTCGCTTTCATACTTGATGATATATGGAAGTATAGCAAGAAGAGGGGTAAGGGGGGTCTTAAGATCGTGACCAAGCTGGAGAATCAGTTCGTTTTTCTGTTGCAATAATGCTTCAATTTCGTGTGTCCTCTCTTTTACGGTTTTTTCAAGTCCTAGGTTGATCTCAGATATCTCTTTATGCAGGGTATCTAAAGCAATGTTTTTTGCTTCAATTTCCCGGGTATATCTCTTCAGTTCCTCTTCAATTGTCTTTCTTTCAGTAATATCTGTTAAAACTGCAAGTAAGGCTGGTTTCCTGTTGAATTGTATTAAACTTCCTTTCACATCGACAATTAATGTCTTTCCGTTTTTACTTATGATTGGAACTTCATAATCTTTTGTTACTTCACCTCTCTTTTCCCGGTTTATATTATCCTGAATTTTTTTATGTATTTCTGAACCGATATATGAAAACAATGAAGAGCCTATCCATTCTTCGCTGGAATATCCAAGACCTCTTACAAGTGCGTTGTTTACATAGAGGATCTCGCCCTCTGCATAAATAAGAACATAACTCGGGAGGTTTGAAATTAGTGATCTGAATTTTTCTTCACTCTCAATGAGACTTTTTTCAGCTTCCCTCCTAAAGATAATATTATCCCATTCACGAAGCCATCGGTCAATATTCTTTGGAAGTGAAAAGAATACGTCTTCAGATTTTATGATATAATCTAGTGCGCCTGCTTTCATCACACCGACTGCAATCTCTTCATTCCCCTGACCTGTCATCAATATGACTGGTGAATCTGCATTATGAAGATAATTAGGCATCATCTGGATTCCCTCACCGTCTGGTAAAAACCAGTCCGAGATAATAATATCAGGACTAATTGCCTCTAAAATCATTTTTGCCTCACTTATTGTTGAGGCTTCGTGAACAGTGCAATTAACAAGTTCCATTTCTAGGATTTTTTTTATCAGTTCAGCCTGTGCCTCTTCATCCTCAACGAGAAGAATGTTCAGATTTTCAGTTCTTTCAGTCATTATTGTTTTACTTTTTTTTCCTGTTGAAGATCTTATCACTATATGTAATAAAATTCTACCGAAATAATTCTTGCAAAGTAATTATCTAAAAAGATGAAATTAATATAATAGATGATCAAAATATTCTCATTATTTTTATGGAAGAGAAAATACCGTCGGTCGTAAATCCAGACCCTTCTAAAAAAATTTCATCCGTGGAGGATAATGGAAATGCGAATAACGGTGAATATATGTGTAATTTTCTTTCGGAATCAGAAATAAGGATCCTTGTTGTTGATGGCAATGAAAAAGGTATAAAACTTGCAAAAGAAAATCTTACAAAACTGGGTGCACTTCTTGTAAATGGAGCTTTAACTGGTAATGAGGCACTTGATGAGGTTAAAGCTCAAAAATACGACGTGATCGTTTCAGAATATGATCTACCCGATATGAGTGGAATCGATCTCCATAAAAAACTGATCCTGCAAAATTTCACCATTCCTTTTATATTGTTTACAAGTCCTGGAGGAACTGATATCATTAAAGAAGCAATTAAATCCAGTTCTGATTTTCTTTTCCAGAGATCCGGTAATCCAGTACTTGTATATTCTGACCTCTGCCAGAAGATACGGCAGATAACACAATTACATCAAGCTGAAAACAAGTTAAAATTATATACAGAAGAACTCGAAGAGACTGTGAAAGAGAGAACGAGGGAGCTTGAACAGGTACACAGGTTCTCTGTAATTGGAGAACTTGCTACAATGATAGGCCATGATATGCGAAATCCACTTCAGGTTATAACAAACATGGAATTCCTTGCAAAAAGAAGGAGAACTCAAATGAATAGTGCTGAATATGATGTTCTCGAAAGATTTGGAATTAATACTATACTATCTAAAATCGAAGATGAAACAATATACTTAAATAAAATTGTTTCAGATCTTCAGGACTATGCAAGAGATATCAGTCTCAACTTAAGTCTTGTAGATGTCAGGCAGTTATTCCTTGACTTTCAACTATTATTAAAAATAAATGAAAAAATTACCTATAATGTAAAAGTTCCCATGGGAATTATGATATCAGCTGATAAAGAATTAATAAAACGTGTATTTTCAAACTTAATTACAAATTCAATTTCTTCAATGACGGAAGGGGGTATTTTACAGGTCAACGCGAGAACAGAAGGCGAAAATACTATAATAGAGCTTACTGATACAGGGAAAGGGATAACTGAGGACATTTTCTTGAAAATTTTTGATCCACTTTTTACAACGAAACCCAAAGGAACCGGTTTTGGGTTGCCTGTTGCAAAAAGACTTATTGAAGCTCACAACGGGACTATCCAACTGGAAAGTCATATTGGAAAAGGCACTACTGTTACTATTAAATTACCTAATAACTCCGCGAAACAGAAAATCAGTTTAAAATAACGAGGAGATTTGAATGAAAAATATATTAATTGTTGACGATGACGAGGGAATTCTGGAAAGTTTCAGGGAGATCCTCGAGTTGGAAGGTTATACGGTCGATACAGCAAATAATGCGGGAGATGGTCTGAAAAAGGCAGAAGGGAAATATTACAACCTGGCCCTTCTTGACATTAAACTCCCTGATATGGAAGGCACAGACCTTCTAATAGAACTTCAGAAAATAAGACCTGCAATGATGAAGATAATGGTTACAGGATATGCAAACCTTGAAAATTCAGTTAAGGCTCTCAATTCAGGAGCTGATGCATATATTGTTAAACCTGTTGAACCCAGAGTCCTCATTCAGATAATTCATGAAAAGATTGTTGAGCAGGAAGAAGCCGAACAGATTGATGGTGAGAAAGTCTCTGAATATCTTGAAAGGCAACTAACAAACCTTGATCTGGAACAATAAAAAAAAAATGAATGAAATTACAAAAGATGAGATCCTCAATCTCCTGAAAGAATACAATGTAGATGAGATTAGTCTTTTAGAAAGACCTCAAATTACAAAAGAAAAGTTAATCCAGGCAATTGACCAATATAAAATAATAGTTCCTGACCTCTTTTATAAATCTCTCGCAGAAAAACTTGGACTCCCGTATATTGAATCATTTGAATTGAAAAAAAAGACACATTATGCTCAGGCCCTCCCTTACAATGTAATCCGCGAATCACATATTATCCTCCTTGGTATAACTCCGGAAAAAGTTAAGATAGCAACTGCCAATCCTCTGAACAGAGAGATTTTTGTACGCCTCCGATTAATCTTTAAACGCGAGATCGAAATCTCTGTTGCATCTCTTAATGCAGTCTCTGAAGTGAATGACCTGGGTTTCCAGAAAATGCATAGTTACAAAGCACTTGAGGAGTTACGAGACAGAAACCCGGATGAATCTGCATATATAATTTTGTTTCCCTGGCAAAAAGTTGCTATTATCATATTAGCCCTTATAATTGGATTTTTTCTTATTATCAACACACTCTACACAATTTTTGTAATTTTTACACTTATCAATATCACCTATTTCCTCATGAATCCAGTGAAATTTTATATATCTGTTATGGGTTTTACAGGTTCAGGCCGGATGGTCTATGTCTCGAATGAAGATATTGATACTATAAATGAATCCACTCTCCCTATCTATACGATTTTAGTCCCTATGTACCGTGAAAAAAAGATGTTGCCCCATATTCTTGCAAACATTCACAACCTTGATTATCCGAAAAATAAACTTGACGTTAAACTTCTCATGGAAGAAGAGGACGAAGAGACAATTGGTGAGGCACGTTCCTTAGGTCTTTTTGGTTCGGTTGAAAAGATAATTGATCCAATGACTGAAGATGAATACAGGGAATTTTTAAAAATATTTAGTCCTGTTATCGTTCCAAAGTCAGAGATCAGGACAAAACCCAGAGCCTGTACATACGGATTGTACCGTGCGAGAGGTGAGTTTGTAGTAATATATGATGCCGAGGACTATCCTGAACCTGATCAATTGAAGAAAGCGGTAATTGCATTTCGTAAACTTGGAAATGATTATGCGTGTCTCCAGTGTCTTCTTAATTATTACAATTCGAGGAAAAACATTCTGACAAGATGGTTCACTATCGAATATTCATACTGGTATGATTATTTCCTTCAGGGCATGGATAAAGTCGGAGCCGCAATACCCCTTGGGGGGACGAGTAATCATTTCAGGGTAAAACAACTTCGTGAAATTGGGGCATGGGATCCATATAATGTTACAGAAGATGCAGACCTCGGTGTCAGGATTGCCCGAAGGAATTTAAAAACCGGGATGCTCAACTCGCATACTTATGAGGAATCAGTTTCATCAGTCCAAGGCTGGATTAATCAGCGTTCACGCTGGGTTAAGGGATTCATTATAACCTGGCTTGTCCATATGCGTCATCCACGCATTCTCTATAAAGAACTTGGATTCAAACGTTTTATTATATTCCAGTTAACATTTGGTGGAAATTTTTATCTGCCTCTTGTAAATGTCATCCTTTGGAGTGTTTTTATAGCCGCATTATTGATTCCAGGGATATTTTCCAACTGGTTTGACTTCAGACCATTCGCTTTTATTGCTATCTTCAATCTGATATTAGGAAACCTGACTTACATCCTGCTTTCAGTATTAGCGACATATAAAGAACGTCAATATGATCTTCTTCTGTTTGCATTTTTCTCTCCTATATATTGGATACTGATGAGCATAGGTGCCTGGAAAGGCGCGATTCAGATAGTGAGAAATCCTTATTTCTGGGATAAAACTGCCCATGGTACTGACGTTGCCATTCAAAAGCCTGAAGATCAGAATCAGATGAAAAAGAATATAGCCCGGATAAAAGTTGAGATCCCGACTATCGAAAGAGGAATGAAAAGGCCAACATCGATTCAGATTTTTCTTTCAGTACTATTAACATTGATTTTGATTTTTGGCCTCGTTATATTGTTAAATATAATTCACACACCCGTCAGTAAGTTTTTTGCAATACAGGGGCTCTCTAATATCACTTCAATAATAAGGATGTGCTGTTAATGGAATACAAAAAGCAAATAACAAATCGCTTCTATACTATAATGTAATATAACTATCTAACGAATTATTTTATAGAGCTCAATCGAAAAATTCTATTTCATAGATAGTTAAAAATATTGAAAAACATGGATCTCACAGCTCAATTTGAAGAAGGATTAAAGTATCTTGAGAAAGGAGATGACACTCTCGCCCTTAACAATTTTACTAAAATTATAGAGATTGATCCTAATTCCGGGAAAGCATGGTACTATAAAGGATATATCGAGAACAGGACAAAAAAGTATAATGAATCCCTAAAAAGCCTTACAAAAGCTACATTAATAGAACCCACTCATCAAAAAGCCCACCTCCAACGAGGTTTTTCGTTGTATCACTTAAAACAGTATTCTGATGCAATAAGTGAATTTGACTTTGTGATTGATTTCGATAGAAAAGAGTTATCAGCATGGCTTTTCAAAGGACACTGTCAAAATGCTCTTAAAAAATACAAGGAAGCACTTGACTCGTATAATTATGTAGTTATTCTTGATCCAAACTACTTACCCGGATATCTTCATAGAAGCAGACTTTATCTAAGATTGAAAAGACCAATAGATGCATTAAAGGCAATTGATAAAGCCATTGAACTTGAACCTCACGATATCCGTGCATGGCTAATAAAGGGCTCAGCGCTCAATACGTTAAAAAGGTATCACGAAGGACGCCTTTGCTATGATAAAGCCATCGAACTTGAACCCGATAATGTCGATGCATGGTTCCATAGAGGGTATAGTTTTGAAAAATTACGAAATTTCAATGAAGCTCATAGTTCTTATGACAAAGTGCTGGATTACAACCCGGATGACTCAAATACCTGGAAAAGGAAAGGAAATATTCATCTTGAACTGTTACAATTTGAAGATGCCCTTGCATGCTTTGAGCATTCTCTTCAAAAATCTGCAAATGATCACATCACTCTGAAAAAATCCGGACTTACTCTTTTAAATTTAAAGCGTTATGAGGAAGCTCTCTCTTATTTTGACCGTTCAATCGCTCTAAATTCAAAGGACCCTGATACCTGGTATTACAGGGGAATAGCTCTCCAAAAGCTGGAGCGATATGATGCTGCACATGAGAGTTATAATAAAGCAATTGATCTTGACGGATGGAGGAGTGAGGCCTGGTTCAATAAAGGCAGTATTCACAGATTTAAAAGAGAATATCGCGAAGCTTTAAAATGTTTTGATAATACTCTTGATCTTGATCCAAAGAATTCTGTGGCCTGGTTTAATAAAGGCTGGATTTATAGTGAACTAATTCGGCATCCTGAAGCCATTTTCTGCTACGATAAGACACTGGAAATCAACCCGTATAGTGTAGGTGCATGGAGAAACAAGGGAATAAGTCTTGATGAACTTGGAAACCGTCTTGAAGCTGTGAAGTGCTTTAAAAGGGCTCATGAGCTTGATCCAGAGAACGAGGAACTCTGGGGAGAAAAAGATCTCCATGCAAGGTTTTTAATTAGACAGAACAAAGCTTAATGAAGTACATATTCAACCTGGTGAGCATCCAATCTCATTAGCAATTCGACATTATTTAACACTTTTTTTTTTATCATAGACTCCCCGGATGACATAGAGTTCCTCACCCGGAAGTTTTTCAGATAGCAGGACTTCAACTGAATAACCTTCTTTAAATAAAGCATTAAGGACTTCTTCAAGTCCTGTAAGAGAGGAGATTAGGAGGAGGAGTCTTCCTCCCAATGCAAGGACTCGTGATAGAGAAGGAAGAAAACGGTAAAAAACGCGACGACCATCGGGTCCTCCATCAAGTGCGAATTCAAGCCAGTCATCAATCCTTTCATTTTTATCGGTAGGAAGGTAAGGAAGATTAAAGACAATTAAAGAGAAACAGCATTTAAAAGGAGCAGTAAGATCTGCCCTAATCGCATCCAGTCCGTGTTTTTTTGCGTGAATCACTGCATGAGGATTTATATCTGTAACAATTAAAGAGCGGACTTTCCCTACTATTGATAAGGCCACTTCCGCATTGCCTGTGCCAATCTCAAGTACATTATCGTTTAATTTAATTTCTTCCAGTATTGCTTTTTTTAACAGGAGCGTATCTTCCTGAACTGGATAAATCTGATCAGCCTGATAAAACATTAGACATCATTGCGAAATCTTCAAGATAAAGTTCTTCAGGCCGTGATTTCAAAATCTCACCTGGAAGCGAATCAACCAAAATATCCCATCCTTTAAGCCATTGGGCACCGCGCAAACAATTCTTCACAGTCTTTCTGCGGTGCATAAAAAGCGCACGTACAAGGTTTTCATAGACCCTCCGATCGTTAATCCCGAAAAGAGGATAACGGGGGGTTATCCTTACAACAGATGAATTAACCCTTGGTTTTGGTAGAAATGATTCGGGTGGCAGATCAAAACATTTATGGACATTTGCAAACGTCTGAACCATAACTGAAAGTCTGCCACAATCTCGTGTTCCGGTAAATGCGACCATTTTTTCTGCAAATTCTTTCTGTACCATTAAAACTGCAGCGTTGAACTCAGAAAATAAAAGTCTGAATATAACCAGGGATGAGATGGAATAAGGAAGATTTGAAATAATCAGGTCAAGTTCCGGATATTCAGCTTTAACAGCATTAGAATGGATAATCGTTAATTTTTTCTGTTTAATTTCGTCTGAAAACCGCAATTTGAGTTTTTCAACGAGAAAACCATCAATCTCAATAGCAGTTACCTTTGCCCCTTCATTCAGAAGCTTCTCTGTGAGAATTCCATCTCCCGGCCCTATTTCGAGGACTCTACGGTTATCTACAGGTACAATTTCTACTATTCGCTTTACAGCGTCCTTATCGATTAAAAAATGTTGATCTTTTCTTACATTCATCTTGATGTGAATGCATGATATTTTACATTCGGATCTTTAATCTCTTCGAGGATCCTGTTTATTATCATTTTTTCAGGGTGAGGAATCGATTTTATTCGTGTTGAAATGTCATGAAAATTGTCAAACGGTCTTTTTTCCCTTTCATCAAGAATTTCCCATAATAATTTCTTCCCAATTCCAGGAAGAAGGTGTAGCATGTGTAGTTTTGGAGTTATGGAAATTGCTTTGTTAAAGAACTGGACAAATTCAGGTTCACGTTCTGAAACCATTTTCTCTATCGCAAATATCAGTTCAACCCTTGCCGTCTGTGTCAGATCATTAAATGATATCCGCCGTTTCACTCTTTCGATCTTATCCCTGTTCAAATCACCAATATATATCCGTTCGTGCAGAGAAATTTCAAGAGTTTTTGGGATTAGTTCAAGAAGTTTAAATTGTTCTTCCCCTACTGCCTGAACTAAAGCCTCACGTTTGTAAACCGGCCGCGGGTCGTCGACATACCCTTTTGAAAGGACATCAAGTACTACCGCATGTATCTCTTTCTTATCGACCCGCATAATGTTACCTATATTGTAGATTGAACTATTTCGAGAATTTGATCTAAATCTTCACCAGTGAGTGTATACTTTTCTTTAGCAAATATCGCTCGTAATTCGTCTCTTGACTTGGGCATAATATTTGCTATCCTGTATATTATTTCAGGTTTTAACTTCTCCATTGCAAGAAGCTTTTCAACAAGGTTTTTTGAACTATCTTTTCCGACCTTCCCTGTTTCTCTTGCATGTTCAATACTCTTTCTGAGTTCGTAGGACATTTCCTTTGACTGTTCGTGGCGTTCCGCCTCAACTAAAGAGAGATAGTCCCTAACCTCAGATAGTGTCATTCTCTCTTCGCCCACGATTGCTTTGACCTTCATGTGGTCACCGCATTTAGAGTGATATTTGTTGTGCCCGTAAGTGTTGAGGCCGTGAAATTACCGTCTTTGTAGAATTTCCGTCTTTTATCGATAGAATCCATGCACGTCCCCGCCTGCCAATAATCGTACCTGTTTTCCCATGAAAACGGTGATGTGGCATTCCCTTCTGCGTACTTGGTTCGCAGACAATGTGGACCTTTTGTCCATCTTCAAACTTCTGAATAAGAAGTGTGACAGGAAGTATTCCTCGTCGTCTGAGATCTTTCTTAAATTTATACCTTGTTTTCTTTCTAGGGCCGTTATGGTGTGCCATTTGTCTCCTCCTTTGTTCCGACAGCAATAACATCGAGTGTAACTACTCTTGCATTTACTCCGGTTAACTGGGTAAGGCTTGGTATAGTCCTGCCTTCATCGCCGGATATTAGCTCTTTGATATAGAGCCCTGCTTCACCTGTTACTTCCAGTGTAAAGTTTAGAGAGTTCTCATTTATGCAGACGATATCGATTACCCTTCTATCACGGATTTTATCCGCACGCCTGTGGGATACCCTGACTGGCGTCCGCTGATGGATAGTCGCATTTTTTAATTCTGCGAGAGCATTATCGAGTGTTTCCCTTGATAGTATGCCGTCAGTACTGACTATAATCCGGTATCTTTTATGAGATTTGTCTGATTTAAGGGTTTCTACCTCATCTTTATGGGTCCATCCTGAAATATCTATCTCCACTCTTCCCGCAGCCTTTAAATTAATGGCTTTTTCAAGGAGAGAGAGGTTGGATTCCCGGATTTTAGGCTGGACTATCTCCATAATAAAAGGTCTCCCGGTTCCGAGCATTCGCGCGTCAATGTCTTCACGACCAGAACCATGAAGTAAAACTCCTTTCGCATCAAAGGTAGTAATGACTTCTTCGCCTATCAGTTCTTCAACTGATGTATTGTATTGTTTACCGCTAAAACCACAACGTTCACACCCTTTCCCCTGGCAATTTCTGCAGTTCCAGTGTGTCTGTGGAATTCCACGTTCGAATTTTCTGTAACGACCTTTGAAATAGAGTGAATTTATCTGAACTGATGTGCGTCCTTCATTGATATTTAAGAGTATGACTACTTCGGGATTTTTAAAATCAACTTCAAGGTCTCTTTTTAGAGAGACAATCTTACCTACTTCACGATTTATTTCTGCCTTTATTGGCTCCGGACTTTCCAGTGAGAGATCACTCCAGACCATCTCTTCAGTTTCAGAAATAATCGGGGGAATTTTACTACCCAAGAGAAAAGTCCTGCATTGAATATCTTTAAGCGCAAGAATAACCTTTTCTGCCCAGACCTCAAAGTCCTTTAAAATATCCTGGCATATTGGGCATTGCCCGTTTTGTCCCGCCCAGGGGGTATTTTCAGATAGGTGATGAGCAGTCCTTAAACCCTGACCCCGATAATTGTTGGTAATTCCAAATGACCGTTTACCAAAAAAACGTCCGAGGCAATTGTCACAGACTTCACCGTATGTAAGAATTTCCTTGACTGCATTTAAGATCTCCATCCTGATTCCCTCCTGTCAAATTCGTTATGAACTAATGTGATTACCTGATCTGCGTGCAGGCTTTCAGGGCCGATTGAATATTTCGGGAGTTCGCTTATTTGTACAAATTCTTCATCTGTAAAATTTCTATGGTCACTTAACAGAAAATGTTCATAAGTTATTGGACTTTTTCGTAAATCTTCTCCGTTTTCAATAAGGAGGGCAAATTCATTTGAACTTAACAGTTCAGTAAGGCCAGACTTTCTTATATAAACTCCCGGAGCACTTTTCCGGAATTCGCGTCCGCAGGGAAGTAATAACGCAATTCGAATAATTGAAGCTATACTCCTCTCATCCGGATAAAGCCTTTTTATTTCATCTCCTTTAATAAAGAGAGTTTTTGCGGGTCCTGGTGGACCATAGAAGAGAACAGAAATATTGGAATCTTTTCTTATCCCATGTGAAATAAGGAGAGAACTTGATAGGCACCTGCAGATTAGGTCAATCCTGCCCCCGCCTGAAAGAGAATCAAGTGACCAGTCTCCATCAGTCCTGGCATCGTGAGCGACAATTGCAAAGGCGGGCATATGAGTTATGCCCCGCCCATCCTTTTCATTATCTTTTGTAAACTGAAACCCCCCTGACCTGCCCCTTTCACTCCTTTCAACATCTTTTTCATCATTTTATAATGTTTCAGAAGTTCACGGACCTCTTCAGGGTGCGATCCTGAACCACGTGCGATTCTCTGGATTCTAGAACCACTAATGAGAGTGGGATCATCAAGTTCTGCGTTATTCATCGAATCCATGATGATGCGGTACTTTCCCATCTTAGTTGAAGTAACATCTACTGCTTCACTAGGGAGTTCAACATTTCCTAGCGGGAGCATGCTTATTATCTGCTTAAGGGGACCCATCTTGTTCAAAGCTTCCAGCTGTTTGTACATGTCCCTAAGAGTAAATTTTCCGGCAAGCATTGCCTGAACATTTACATCATCGGGTTTCAGGCTCTCTTCAGCCCTCTCTACAAGGGCTTTGAGGTCCCCCATCCCAAGAAGGCGTGAGATAAATCCGTCAGGGTCAAAGCGCTCTATATCGTCAACGGTTTCACCCTGTCCAATAAAAACAATTCCACTCCCGGTTGCGGCAACAGCGGACAGAGCTCCACCTCCTTTTGCGGTACCGTCCATTTTCGTAATAAGGACTCCGTCAATGTTTACCGCAGCATGGAATCTTTCAGCCTGTTCACGTGCCTGTTGTCCAAGGGCCGCATCAATAACAAGCCACCTGTGGTCAGCCTTTGTAAGTATATTGAGCTCAATTATCTCGTCAATTAATGATTCTTCAAGTGCATGCCTGCCTTGTGTATCAATTATAATAACTTCAGCTGATTTTAAAGAATTGAGACCCTCTTTGACAAGCTGAATGGCATCAGGATTTTTTGGGTCACCAAAACAGGGAACGTTAATTCGTTCACATAGTGTAGAGATTTGAGTGTAGGCGCCAGGCCGGTATGTATCTGCACAGATTACACCTACTTTCAGCCCCTTTTTTTGAAAATATCTTGCGAGTTTTGCAGTAGTTGTGGTCTTTCCACTTCCCTGAAGACCGGCCATCAGTATTTTTTGTGACTGAAGCGGGACTGTTGTTACAGGTCCCATAAGCTTGACCAGTTCCTGGTAGACGATTCTTAAAACATGCTCCCTTACACTCATTCCCTTTAGTGGCTCTTCATCAAGCGACCTCGTTTTTATTGCCTGAGAGAGATTCATGACAAGTTTTACATTGACATCAGCCTGAATAAGTGCTCTTTGAAGTTCTTTTACAAGTTCTTCAACAGATGCACGGTCAATAACAGTTTTTCCGGCAAGTTTTTTCACTGCATCTTTTAAGGAAGTGCTGAGTTTGTCAAGCATTTGGACTCTCTCCAAGAAGGTCATTCACAATTTTTTCAGGGATAAAAGGCATAAGATCATCATACCCCTGACCTGATCCTAAAAATATCAGAGGTTTACCAAGAGTATGCGCAATTGAAATCGCTGCACCGCCACGTGAATCCATATCAGCTTTTGTAAGGATGATTGCATCGATTCCTATTGATCGCTGAAATTCATCTGAACGCGTCACTGCATCGTTTCCTGCTACAGCTTCATCAACATAAATAACCATGTCCGGCTTCATAACCCGCTTCATCTTCGAAAGCTGGTTCATTAGGTTGACTTTATTATGAAATCGTCCTGCAGTGTCAGCAAGCACAACATCTATCCCATGTGATTCTGCATATTGGACCGTATCAAAGAGGACAGCTGAAGGGTCGGCTCCTTCCTGGTGCTCAATTACTTTTATTCCAAGTCGTTCTGCATGGATATCAATCTGGTCAATAGCTCCAGCCCTGTATGTATCTCCTGCTCCAATAACAACTGAAAAACCGTTTTTTTTCAGGTAATTTCCCACTTTAGCAATTGTCGTTGTCTTTCCGGTTCCATTGACACCAGTAAAGAGCATCTTTACAGGCTTTTTTTTTGACCGTATGAATTCAGGGAAATTTATTCCTTCACCAAGGACCTGCAAAAGTGCTGAACGTAATGATTCCTCAATAATTTTATCAACCGGTTCGCCAATCTTTCTGCGTTTTCCAGTCAGATCTTTTTTTATATGACCTGATATTTCCTCTGTTACCGATAAAGCAACATCGCTTTCAAGAAGTGCAAATTCCAGTTCTGATAGAGGTTCGTTTAAGGCTTCAGAAGAGATAATAAATTCACGGTCTGTAATAAAGACTTTTACCTTCTCAACAAATCCGTGATTTTCAACAGGTTCTTCACGAGTTAAAATATTTTCCAGTTTGTCTGATTCTTCATTATCTATAATTTCAGAATTAAATTTTTCTTTAACTCCCTGAAGGGTTTTTTTCAATCCGTCAAACACATTGCAGGCCCCCTTTGTATATTATTAATTCAGGTACCTGAAGGATTGTTTGCATCGACTTCTTCGAGTCTCTTTGAGATCTCATTCATCTGTATGCGAATTTTTTCAATAGAACCCGCAACGTTCTTCGCAGAAGCTTCCATCTCAGTAATGCGTTCATTCAGATAATCAATAGCGTCAGCACCAGTCTTTTCGATTACAACATCAGCACCAATTGCAATAAGAATTTTATCAGGATCGAGAATTTTGGCTCTTACACTTACGCCGCTTCCAATCTGAAGCAGTACTGAAGTTTCTGCTGCAGGTGAAAGGCCTGATATCGTCTCTATCGAGGCCTGGGCTTCAAAACGACCTTGTTCAAGGATTTGAAATTGCTGGCCCAGAAATTCTATCTGCTGACCGTATTCATTGAGATAATGTTGCAAGGCCTGATATTCCTTCGGGTCCATTACAGATGAGTCACTCACGCTTGTACACCTTAACATCACTAATTGTGATATACTGGCGTTTCAACCTGTGCTTACTTCCCATAAGTGTAAAAATTCTCTCTTTTGCCTGGTTTTCGTTAGGAGCACTAACAACCTTTGTATAGAGTTTCCAGACATCCCCCATCCTAAAAGTTCCATTAACTTCAAATTCCTGCATATTTACTCACTCTCATATAAAACCTAAAACATCTTCAATTCTACCAAGTTCAAAACCACTCGTGGCATGACCCGCCAGGTATCCTTTGTTGTTTGCAATGAGGCCTGTACCAACAAGACCTGAGCCCATATTTACTGATCCTCTTCCAATTGGAAGATCGGTAATGGCTTCAAGTTTTGCTATCTCACTATCGGTAGTTCTCGGGTGGACAAGAATACCTTTGTCATTTGCAACTCCAGCCATCCCTACAGTTTTAACTCCGCCTAATGTCAGGTGTATGACTTTTACTTTGAGAAATTCGCCAATCTCTAAAGCCAGGTGATATGGCATATCCGGGTGAACAAGTCCGATTGAATTATTTGCAAGTATAACATTACCGGCCGCGTTCATTGTTTCGTCAAGAAGCATAACCGGACGGAACTCCTCAAGAAGTTCAACTTCCAGACCAGATGCAATGCCACTTACAACAAAGCCATTATTGTTACCACATACTAGCGATCCTATAATTGAGCAGCCTTGTATAGGAGTCTTGATAAGCTCTACTTCAAGAGCATCTGATATCTGATCTCCGAATTCCTCCGGGCTTTCTCTTGGGATTATTGCCACATCTTCAAAAAGCCTGGAAAAAACACCAATATGTGGGTCTCCTGCAAACGAAATGGTTCTGTCCATATCAGTTTATTCCGATGCAAGTTCAGCCTGAACCTGCCCGTCCTCCATTTTCACAGCACGGACGCGGATTTTCGAAGGTGGTTTCTCTGATCCCCGTTCCCAGACTTTTTCATTAATTGATTTGTCTATCTTTACATCCTCACTCTTCATATGCCGCATGAGAAAACGGCGAATATCTTTCAATGCAGTCCTGCTTCTTTTCCAGACTGGTGCTCTTTTCACGTCACGGAGTGGAATAACAAACAGGTGCTCCTGTAATTTTTCTGCCATTATCTTCAGACCTTCAATGTGCTACGTCTCCACATCCTGCGCTTTGGATGCGAATTAACATTACGTTTCGTTCTTGCCATTACCCATGCAGGGACTCTTCTGTTCTGCATACACGCTTTCATCAGGCGTATCTTCTTTCCTTTCATCAATTTGCTCATATCTTCACTAACCTTTTCTTCGAATTGTGAATTCGCGTCGTGCCGGGGTGAGTTGTGTGAGGATGTCCTTAAACTGGGCATCAGTAATTTTTTGACGCAGTCTCCCGCTCTGTGCAAGAGCAACAAGCTGCTGTTCAACAGATCGTGCAAATTCTGGCTTTGTAATTCGGATTGTGTTCAGACGTTCCCTCGCATCAGGCTCGAGAATTTGTAGCATAATAACATGCATCTGCTCTTTGGCCTGCCGTTCACGTTCAGCCTGGTCCTGTATCTGTTGTTGTTGTGAGATTGCCTGGTCCTGCATCTGGGCAAGTCTCCTCTGGCGAATCTCATCAAGTTCATCTGTCATAAGGCACAACCCGGATTTATCCGATTATTCCTTCTTCTCTTCAGTTGAAACTCTATGTGCAATGTTATCAAGAAAGGACATCCCGGAAGGTGTTACCTTTCGGCCTTGTTTTTCATGAGTGACATACCCGAGAGTCTCAAGTTGCTGAAGTGCTTTTCTTAAAATCGAACCGCTTCCGCGACGGAGTGCATTAGGTTTTACTCCTCTGTTCTTACTACCCCCATAAAACGTTCTCATTCTCTGAACGCCTACTGGGCCATCAATATAAACTCGTCTCAGGACTGCTGCAGCACGAATAAACCACCAGTCCGGGTCTTCCGGGGGCAATTCCTTGTGGACACCGGTCTTGACAAAAGCTGCCCATTCCGGAGGAGTCATTTCTGTTCGTTGTTTCAGTTCTGCCGCTACATTCCTGATGAGTATATCGGCAGGGATATCATATACTGTTGTCATTAAAATCACACATCAAACTATGTCGGTGTAAATAGTCTATATTTATTAGCAAAAAGACTTATTATATATTTCGAGGCTTTTTGTGTCCTGATCAGTTTTTCTCATTTTTTCTGTTCCGTGAAAGGACCATTGTTTTTCCTCTTACAAGTATGAGACGTGAATTACATAATCCGGCAATTTCAACCGGGTTTAGTTCAACACTCTTCAGCCACTTAATTTTAACTATCTCTCTTTTCTTTATCTGTTCACGGATTTCCTCTATGATCTCAGGAGTACAACCATTTTTTCCTATCCAGACTGTCTGTTTTAAGTCAATTGCAGTCTTTTTCTCATCACTCGTTCTTATATGTCTTCACCACCGGATACCGCCTTCTTTGTTTACAACAGAGACAGGTCATAACGACCTTTCCTTCTCGTATACGTACTCTCATATTTTTACCTGGAACAAGAAATGAATGGCAGGAATGACAGAATCTCCATTTATATGCGCGATCAATGCGTACTCTCTGACGCATGGCGATTTTCCTTGCAAGGTCAATGCATCTGTTGCTAATATCCGGGTCTTTCTCATAAAATAGCGGAGCAAGCTGGAATAACCTTGAAATTCTTTCCTTCGCTATTCGTTTTCCATTGTCACGCCGGGTTTTCATAATTTAACTTACTCTTGGAAGAATCTTTACATGCCTGTCATTAATGATGAGCCGATCTTCGCAGAAAAGTTTCACTGCATACGGGAGACACTTATGTTCGAAAGCAAGAATTTTTTCTGCCAAACTTTCTACATTCTCATTCTCATCAACATAAACTTCCTTTTGAAGAATAATGGGTCCGGCATCCATCTCCTCTGTCACAAAGTGAATTGTGCATCCTGTTATTCTGACGCCATATTCAATAGCCTGTAACTGGGCATTAAGGCCTGGAAAACTGGGAAGCAAGGCGGGATGGATATTTATGAGATGGTTCTTGAATTGTTTTACAATCTTTTCGCCCACAATCCGCATATATCCAGCTAATACTATAAGGTCAGGAGCGCATGAAAGCATCGTTTCAAGAAGCTTTTCTTCGTATTGATTTTTGTTATGAAAAAGAGAAAAATCTATAATAAAAAAGGGGATCTCTCCCTTTCTTGCACGTTCTATTGCATGTGCATTGGGATTATCTGTA
>Ga0209083_1001442_pt1 | contig 27124 bp, 25 predicted proteins | sample AM7aDNAmetaG_FD_184132 | JGI IMG/M metagenome (GOLD analysis project Ga0209083, IMG submission 184132) | Freshwater microbial communities from Finland to study Microbial Dark Matter (Phase II) - AM7a DNA metaG (SPAdes) (version 3) | ecosystem: Environmental > Aquatic > Freshwater > Lake ...
CAGCTCCGTCTTTGACCATGTCCGCGGTGATGAACCCGGGTTTACCGATTGCAGCGATGAGTATGTCGGCGCGGCGGGTGTGTCCTCCGATGTCCCTGGTGGCGCTGTGGCATATGGTTACGGTTGAGTTGGCTCCCCTGGCTTTCTGCAAGAGGATATTGGCGATAGGTTTTCCGACGATGTTGCTGCGTCCCACCACAACTACCTCTGCTCCTTCGGTAACGATGCCGCTGCGCTCGAGCAGCACCTGGATGCCATGCGGGGTGCAGGGCAGGAAACCGGGTTCGCCGATGACCATGCGCCCCACGCTGACGGGGTGGAAACCATCGACGTCCTTGTCGGGGTCGATCGAGAAAAGTATCTTGCCTTCATCGATGTGTTTTGGCAGGGGCACCTGGACAAGGATCCCGTGTATCTTTGGATTGGCGTTGAGGTTTTCCACCACTTCAAGAAGTTTGGCTTCCGATATGCCGGCGGGCAGGTCGATCCTCTCGGAGTAAATACCCAGGTTCTGGCACATCTTGACCTTGCTGGCAACATAAACCTGTGAGGCAGGGTCTTCGCCAACCAGTACGGTAGCGAGTCCCGGCGTGATGCCGTGGAGGTTCTTAAGGTCCTCGACTTCCCTGCGGACTTCTTCGGTGATCTGGCGCGCTATGTCGGTTCCGCTTATGATCCTGGCTGTCATACTAACCCCCTACGGCAACTGAGCCAATAGAATGTCTGTCAATGTCTTCACGGCCCGGGCTGCAGGCGAGGAATCCGGCATTTCGAGAAGTGAGCGTTGCTCCAGGTCAAACCGCTGAATCTCGGAATCAAGAGGAATAAAACCGATTGGCTCGATATTCAGGTTTTTGAGCTCCTTTGTGATTTGAGAATCTATGGCGACGGGAACGCGGGTGATGATGAACGAGACCCGTTTTACATCGAGTTTAAGTTCGTCAACAAGTACCCTTATACGGGAAGCGGTGCGGATGCCTTTCACCGAGTAGTCGGAAGCGATGAGCAGCTCATCAACATTTTCTGTGGTGCGGCGGCTGAGGTGTTCCATGCCGGCCTCGTTATCCATCACCATGAATCGATAATTACTCTTGAGCTTGTCGATAAAATCTTTCAGAACGCTGTTGGGGTAGCAGTAGCAGCCGGTTCCTTCCCCGCGCCCCATGGATATCAGGTCGACTCCCGTGCTTTCCACTATCGCCTGGTTGAGGCGCACCTGGAGGAAAGCGCCTTTGTTCATCCCTGACGGAATGCTGATTTTGTCGGAATTGAATTCTGCCAGGATCGAACCGATAGTGTCATGAAGCTTCAAGCCCAGGCTTTCATGCAGGTTGGCGTTGCCGTCTGCATCCACCGCCAGGACAGGCGTAAGCCCCCGTTGTTTTAACTCGCGGATAATCAGACTGCAGGTGGTTGTTTTGCCGCTGCCGCCCTTACCGGCTATCGCGATGGAATAAGTCATCTTGTTTCTTCCAGGCGTACCGACGGGAACAGGGTGCCATCGGTATGCGGCAGGAACATCGCTGCGGTGTAATTGGACATGAACTCAGCGCTTTCGGAAAGCTCCAGGTTAGTCATCATGGCTGCAACCTTGCCGCTCTGTTCGAGGAGGTCGTTTGAGAATGAAATCAGGCGAGCCCCCAGTAGCGAACCGTTCCCGATGAAAATGAATTTTTCACGCGGTAAATCCGGGAGGAGGCCGATAGATATGGCGTTTTCCATATTCAGCCGGCTGCCAAAGGTGCCGGCGATGACCACTTGGTCAACAGATTCCATCCTGCTCCCGACACTCTTGACCAGCGTCTGGTAGCCTGCGTATAATGCGGCTTTCGCCCGGACCAGGTTGGTCATATCTATTTCGGTAAATACGATATCTTTGCCTGTTGCGCTCTCTTTCTGCGTGGCCAGGACGTATTCGTATCCATCTTCGCCGGACCTGATGCGGGTATCATTCTTTTCTGTCGTATATTTGCCCGCCTGCGTGATGAGCCCTTTTTTAAGCAGCACCGCGGCCAGATTGATAATGCCCGAACCGCAGATGCCCGACGGTTTTCCGCCTCCGATAACACCGATAACGGGCTCTCCATCCTCATCCAGTTCGAAATCTTCGATCGCGCCGGTAACAGCCAGCATGCCGCATTTGATGCCGCCGCCCTCGAAGGTCGGCCCCGCGGAAGCCGCGGAGGTTACCATCCAATCGCGGTTACCCACTACTATTTCGCCGTTGGTGCCGATGTCGATATATAGAGTCACCTTCGTACGCTGGTAGACTCCGCTGCCCAGTATCCCTGCAACGATATCTCCGCCGACATAACTGGAGACTGAAGGGACAATGGACACATAAGAGTGTGCCGCCGCACCTATCCCCAATTCACTCGCTTTGACCAGCGGCGGATTGGCCACGGCAGGAACGTACGGCGAGAGCCTGAGGTATTGCGGGTCGAGGCCCAGCAGGAGGTGGACCATGACGGTGTTGGCGGCTATGACCACGTGGTTAAGTTCTTTGACGTTTATCTTCGAGCTGTTAAGCATCCTAGAAGTGAGTTTATTGATGGTTTCCACGACCGCTTTTTGCAGGTTTTCCAGGCCTCCCGGTTTGAGGCATTGAGTGATGCGGGAAATGACATCGGCGCCGTAGCTGATCTGGCCGTTATAGTCTATGGATTGTTCAATCACCCGGCCCCGGTTGAGGTCCAAGATTTGCCCTCTGACGGCTGTTGTGCCGATGTCGAAGGCGAGAGAATAATTGGTTTTCCGGGTGTCCCCCTGCTCGACATTGATAAGCTTGCGTTGCCCGTTGTTCTCCAGGAAAGTCGCTGTCACTTTCCAATCAGCCTTGCGCAGAATTTCTCCCAGGGTCTTTAATATGCTGAATTCGACGTCTACCCGGAGGTAGCCGCATTTCTTGTCGATGCAGCGCAACAATCGAGTGAGGTCAGAGACGTTGTCCCCCGCCCCGGGTTGAGTTAATTCAAGGTAACGTTTTTCAAGGGGCGGCGCAAAAGTCCAACCGGTCGCCAGCGTTTGACCGGCTGCGGCAGAGGACATTTTTTCCCGGTCCAGGACGGACGTTTCGAGGCGCGAACTGGCAGGGACCTCTACCACCAGATCGGATAACACCGTGCACCGGCAGGATTGGCGTATGCCGTTATTGGATTCAATTTCGGAGACCTTATCGCTTTTAAGAAAGTCTACACGCCCCTGTTTCACCAGCACTTTACATGTGCCGCATGTCCCGGCTCCCCCGCAACTGGCGTTGATGTGCACTCCTGCGGTGATGGCTGCCTGCATCAGGTTGGTCCCTTCAGTCACCACGATTTCAGTGTTGCCGGGTTCGAAACGGACTGTATATTTTGTTTTGCATTCAGCCATATGTTTCTCGCTTGATGTTGCAGGGGAATCTTCCCCCTATTATATTACGCATGCCCCGGGAATGTTCTTTTTCCGGGCGAATCCACCGGTTCCAGCTTTCCCGGCTCTTTAAAACAGTCCTTTAACTTTTCCCGTATCCGTGTCGACATCCACGCGCCTGAAAGCGGGGTCGGAAGAAGTCCCGGGCATGAGCTTGATATCGCCTGCTACGGGAACGATGAAACCGGCTCCCGCGTAAGTGAGGATGTCGCGTATGGGCAGCGTCCAGCCTTTCGGGCGGTTCTTCAAGACCGGGTCGTGCGACAGGCTGAGATGGGTTTTAACCATGCAGGTACACATGTCGTTGACGTTGGGTTCCTTCTCCAGTTTCTCGGCTTTCGCTAGAGCTTCAGGAGTATAAGTTACACCGTCGGCGCCATAAACCTCTTTGGCGATGGTCTCTATCCTCTGTCTTAAAGGCATCGTGTCGGGATAAAGGAATTTGAAGTCTACTTTTTCTTTACAGGCATCAATGACGGCATCTGCCAGGTCAGCAGCTCCTGCCCCGCCTTTCAACCAGTGCTGCGAGATGGCTACCCTGGCCCCCGCGCCCTCGGCGGCACGGCGGATGACTTCGGTTTCGTCCTTGCCATCGGTGTAAAAGCTGTTGATGCAAACCACCGGTTTGATGCCGCTCTTTTTAACCGTTTCTATGTGCGCTATCAAATTTGCTACGCCCTTTTCCACAAGGGCAGGATTGGGTTTGGTATATGCCTCGTCAAGGGGTTTACCCGGCACCACCCGCGGGCCTCCCCCGTGCATTTTCAAGGCCCTGACAGTGGCGACTACCACGGCGCAATTGGGGACCAGTCCGGAAAGCCTGCTCTTGATGTCCCAGAACTTTTCGAAGCCGATATCCGCACCGAAGCCGCTCTCGGTAACATGGTAGTCTGAAAGTTTGAGGGCTACCTGGTCGGCCACGATAGAAGATTGCCCCACTGCGATGTTAGCGAAAGGCCCCGCATGGACCATCACCGGCTGTCCTTCCAGCGTTTGCATGATGTTCGGGTTAGCGGCCCTCACCATCCATGCCGTCATCGCGCCGTCCACTTCCAGGTCGCGAGTAGTAACGGGGTTACCCTGTTTGTCGTAAGCCACGACTATCCTGCCCATGCGTTCCCGCATGTCTTTAAGATCTTTAAACACCGCGAGGATGGCCATGACTTCGGAACTGACCGAGATGGCGAAGCCGCTTCGCATCATGAACCCGTCCATCTCGCCGCCAAGCCCGATCACCATGTCGCGCAGAGCCTGGGCGCAGAAATCTATCGCCCATTTCATCTGTATGTTACGCGGGTCGATGTCGAGTCTCCTCAATTTACGTTTAGCCAGGAACTCGTCTGTGTTGATGAACTCATGCTGTATCCTGGCGGTTAAAGCCACCATGGCGAGGTTGTGAGCGTTGGTGACGTTATCGATGTCACCGGTAAGCCCGAGGGAGAAGGGAGTTAACGGGATGCATTGCGAGAGGCCGCCCCCGGCGGCGCTGCCCTTGATGTTGAAGGTTGGGCCGCCCGAAGGCTGCCGGATGGCCCCGGAAACATTCTTGCCCAGTTTCCCTAAACCCTGTACCAGACCCATTGTGGTCGTGCTTTTCCCCTCTCCGAGCGGAGTCGGGGTGATAGCTGTGACATCTATGTATTTGCCGTTGGGTTTTTTCTCAAGGCGTTTCAGTACAGCCGCGAAGTCAATCTTGCCAATGTAATGGCCGTAGGGCAGCAGTTCTTCTTTCAGTATCCCCCATTTTTCGGACAATTCGGTCACAGGCGTCATGTGTTTTTCAACTTCTTCCGCAACCTGCCAGTCTGCCAGCTTTGTCGGGTCGAGAGAACTGATGTCGAATTTGGCCATTTGCCTTTACTCCTTCTCGATTCTTTACCGGGTTAAACCTTGAGGGGGACGGACAGCATCAATTTGTTGAAAATTTCTTTGACTGCCTTGGCTATTCCCGGGCTAGCATCCAGGCGCGGGGTATTTTTCAGTTCCGCACTGGTAATCGCCGGATCATAAGGGATGAAACCCAGCAACTCGATGTTAGGGATGGAAGATGTGATGAAATCTTTTTCGGCCTGGTTATGTACTTTATTGCCCACCATCGCTATCGAAAGGAGCCCGAGGTCGCGAGCCAGGATTGAGATGCGCTGTGCGGTTTCGATGCTGGCCCGCCCGGGTTCCACTACGACGACCAGTTTGTCTACCGACTTGGCTGTACCGCGCCCGAGATGTTCGATGCCGGCAGCCATATCCATGACCAGCATTTCGTTGCGTGCAAGAAGAAGATGGGCCATGAGGGCGGCCAGAACGGTATTCTCGGGGCAGTAACATCCGGCGCCGCCGGCTTTAGGCTTTCCCATGACAAGAAGGCGGATGCCGCCATGTTCAACGGAATATTTTTCGGGGATGTCATCTACGCGGGGGTTGATTTTGAAATAAGGGGAATTTACGCCGGGCCCGGTGCCCGTCCGCTCCCGGATAAGCTCTTTCGCTTCGGAAATGGGAACGATTTTGTCTGCGTCGGGAAAACCCAGCGTCAGGGCAAGGTTTGCGTCAGGGTCAGCATCTACGGCGATCACAGAGTAACCTGCAACCGACATCTCTTGTGCCAGCATCGACGCCACCAGCGTCTTGCCGACACCGCCTTTGCCGCTGACCGCCAGCTTCATGCTCCCCTCGCCCGCGGGAGAAAATAGTTCACCCGCTGATTGAAAATCTCTGTTTGGGAAACTGGCTAACTCGCATGTGGTTTTATATAGAACGAGCTAGATGGATAGTATACGGGATTTAAAAGAAGCGAGTCAACTAATGCGCCCATGGAGGCTATTCGCTGCAAGGCATTTTCTGATTTCGGGAATAAACGATCACAACGCTTCCGAGTTTTATTCCGTGCATCCTTCATTTGAAGCCACCTTCAATCTCGGCTATAATTAACATTTAGTGTATTTCTTCGAGGTGAGCATTTGCTTAGAACCCATGATTCCCCCGAATTAAACGCATGCCTTGTTGACCGAAAAGTTACTGTTGCCGGATGGGTGGACAGGCGGCGCGACCACGGCGGTCTTATTTTCATCGACGTCCGCGATCGCGCAGGATTGGTGCAGGTCGTATTTAATCCAGAAATAAATCCGGATTGCCATAAACTTGCTGGCGATTTGCGGAGCGAGTTCGTCGTACAGGTATCCGGAACGGTATCACTTCGCCCCCAGGGGACGCAGAACGCCAAACTTGCCACGGGCGAAATCGAGATAATTGCCGATAGCCTTAAAATCCTGAACACGTCGGAAACGCCTCCCTTCTATATCAACGAAGACTCCGAAGTCGATGAGAACCTTCGTCTCAAATACCGCTACCTGGACATGCGCCGCCCTCGAGTGCGTGACATAATCATGCTGCGTCACCAGGTGGTGCGTTTCATACGTAATTATTTCGACGAACTAAGCTTTGTGGAAGTCGAAACCCCGATATTGGGCAAGAGCACCCCCGAAGGCGCCCGCGACTACCTCGTTCCGTCGCGTGTACACTCCGGAAAATTCTACGCGTTGCCCCAGTCTCCCCAGCAGATGAAACAGTTGCTCATGGTTGGGGGACTCGAAAAATATTACCAGATCGCGAAGTGTTTCCGAGATGAAGATACACGGGCAGACCGCCAGCCTGAATTCACACAACTCGATGTTGAGATGAGTTTCGTTACCGAAGAAGACGTCATGTCCATCACGGAAGAGATGTTCATCCGCATGATGCGGCAGATGCACCCAGGGAAGCGCTTCCCCTCTCCGTTCCCCCGTATCACGTACAGCGAGGCGATGGAACGTTACGGATCGGATAAACCCGACCTGCGTTTCGATATGCATCTCGGAGATGTTTCACATATCGTTGCCCACACTGAGTTCGGTGTTTTTAAAAACACCGTGGAAAGCGGCGGAAAAGTTAAAGCTATCGCCCTTCCCGGCTGCGCTGCGTATTCCCGGCAAGAACTGGCAAAACTAACCGAATTAGCGCAAGGTTACGGCGCCAAAGGACTGCTCAGCATGTCCCTTACGAGGGAATGCTCTTGCCTCGACGGCCTGACAATGGAAATGGTCAAGTCGGTTGCTGCGAAGTACCTTAACCTTGAACAGGTCAAGCAGATCGCCATTAAAACGGGGGCGTTGCCAGGAGATCTGATCGTTTTCGTGGCCGATAAAGAACCTGTCGTAGCCAACGCCCTCGGGAAATTGCGCCAGGAAATGGGCCTGCGTTTGAAACTGGCCGACTCCGACCTGTTCGCTTTTGTGTGGGTCACGGATTTCCCTTTGCTGGAATGGGATAAAGACCTCGATAGGTGGCATGCCATGCACCACCCCTTTACTTCTCCCCTCGAGAACGAAATACCTTTGCTCGATATCGAACCTGCAAGGGCAGGTTCGCGCGCATATGACATCGTTCTCAATGGTTATGAAGTCGGCGGCGGCAGTATCCGTATCCACCAGGCATGGCTACAACGCAAGATATTCCAGGTTATGAAATATACCGAAGCGGAAATCGACGAACGGTTCGGTCACCTCTTAGAAGCTTTTTCATTCGGCGCGCCTCCCCACGGAGGTATCGCCCTGGGCATCGACCGGCTGGTCATGCTCCTCTCCGGTGCAAGCAACATCCGGGAGGTGATCCCTTTCCCCAAGAACCAGAATGCGGTAGACATGCTGTTCAATGCCCCTGCTCCAGCGACACGGGAACAGTTGAATGAATTGCATATCCAGCTGCGTGATGAATAATAATCAGGAGTAAGAACCATGAAAGTACTGGAGCAAAAGAACGAGAATAACCAGGAGGTATTCAAGGTCGAGCTGGAAAAAGCCGAAACCGAAACGGCCCTTGAAGCTGCCTACGGGCACCTGGTGAAAGAAGTCAAGATCGACGGTTTCCGCACAGGAAAAGCGCCACGTGAAGTGCTGGAACGGCACGTCGGCAAGGATGCGATTTTCGATCAGGCGATGAAAGATTCTTTGCCTGACCTCATCGACAACATGCTGATTGAGAATAAGATCCGTGCTTATGCCACCCCCCAGGTGCGCGTTACAAGCAAGGACCCGGTAATCTTTGAAGCCACGGTGCCGCTACCCCCCGAAATCACCCTTGGTGATTATAATGCTATCAAGATGAAGCCAAATCCTATCGATATCCAGGATAAAGCTGTTGACGAAATCCTGGAAAATGCACAGCACCAGATATCCGAGTGGGAGCCTACCGGAGTTCCTGCTGAAATGAAAGATATGGTTGTCATGGATATCGAAAGTGATATCGAAGGCGCTCCGTATGTAGTGGAGAAGGACGCTAATTTCCAGCTAATGCCCGGTTGGAGGTTCCCTGTTCCCGGTTTTGCCGAAGCGCTAGTGGGAATCAAAAACGAAGAAGAGCGGGATTTTACCCTTAAAATGCCCGAAACCTTTCCCGATGCGGCCAAGGCTGGCAAAGATGTTCATTTCAAGATCAAGATCCTCGATATTCGCCGTGAAAAACTTCCGGAGCTTAATGACGAATTCGCCAATAAAGTTTCACCCGGATCCGGAGGGATTGAAAAACTGCGAGACGCCGTGAAAGGTGATCTTCAGTTGCGCGCTCAGGAAACGGAAAACAAGGCGTTTGAGGACCGTGTCATCGACTCTCTCGTCGAGCAAAGCCAGATCAAGTATCCTCCGCTGCTGGTGGACAGTGAAGTTGACCGGTTGATACAGGAATATGTCGATCGGCTGCGGAACACTTCCAAGGACGAAGAAGAATTCAAGTCTGTACTGAAGATGAGTTCCGAAGAAAAACTACGCGAGTCTTTCAGACCCCAGGCTGCGCAGCGAGTGAAGCGGAACCTCGTTATCTCAAAACTCATCGAAGCGGAAAACGTAAACGCCGACGATTCAGAGGTGGACCTCCAGATCGCCGCCATTACCGCCGACGCCGGCACTAAACTCCCCGAGCAGATGACATATCTGAATAAGCCGGAGAATCGTGATACTTTACGATGGTGGGTGAGAACTAACAAAGCCCGGAAGCTGCTTGTGCAGAAAGCGCAGTCGGAATAGAATAAAATATTACCACCAGGAGGTTTTATTATGGATTTCCAGAATGTAGTTCCAATGGTTATCGAAAGCGGGGCGAGGGGCGAACGTGCTTACGATATTTATTCGCTGCTGTTAAAAGAGCGCATAATTATCCTGGGCACACCCATCAATGACCAGGTAGCCAACAGCATAGTGGCCCAGCTGCTGTTCCTCGACCGTGAAGATCCCGATAAAGATATCAATCTCTACATCAATTCTCCGGGCGGCGTGATCAATGCCGGCCTCGCTATCTATGATACGATGCAGCTCATCCGGCCCCAGGTATCCACGATTTGCATGGGCCTGGCAGCCAGCATGGCAACGATACTTTTATGCTCCGGGGCCAAAGGAAAGCGTTTCGCGTTGCCTAATTCCACTATCCATATGCATCAAGCAATAGGCGGGGCTCAGGGACAAGCCACCGATATAGAGATAGCGGCCAGGGAAATTTTACGCGTTCAGGAAATCATCCGCAGTATCCTGGCCAAGAATACCGGCCAGACGATGGAAAAGATCATACACGACACCGACAGGGACTATTATCTGAATCCTGTTTCAGCGATGGAGTATGGCTTGATTGATGAAATCCTGTCGAAACCTGAACCCAAGGAGACCAAGGGGAAGAAGTAGGACCTCCTAGGTTCAGTAACGTTCTTTTTAGAATTCAAGCATCGTGCGCCGGTTGGGGAGCCCCCCTGGCGCCGATGCATTTCAGGCTTAAGCGCGCTTCGCAGTTGCCCAGCCTGACGTAAGCGTCAGGCTCATTCTCGTCCAGCATCCCCGTAAGAAAACTGGCTGGAAAAGCATCTCCTGCACCGGTAGAGTCCAGTACCAGAGATGAATGTCTTCTTCCCCTTAGGAAATAGCGGATAACGATAGTATCGTAAATACCAACAAGCGAATATTCCGTCTGGATATGGGGTAAGAACTGTTTAGAATCCAATACTACAAAGCGATACTACCATGTGAGGCGATATAAGAGTAAGAATAGCACGTGGATTTATACTAGCGACAGGTTAGTCGGGCGGTCTGCCAATTGCGCTCACATGGTATAATCAAATTTGCTCAAGGTTATTGGCGTGATTATCCCATGAAGCAAATGATATTTAGCCCAAAAACGCATAGTAGCAGGATGACTATCGTCTGTTTTGTTTCTGGTTCAGGGACAAATTACCAACGTATTGTTGAACGTGATCCAAATCACGAATATGTTGTATTCACTAACAGGCCAGGGTGTGAAGGGGCAGACAATGCCAGATCAAATCACCATGTCATAATCGAACTAAGCCACATACCGTACCTTAAAGCTGCAAGAAATAGAGTTGGTTCCAGCAGCATACCCAGAAATTGTCCAGAGAGAGTACGGTATGAACAAGACGTCTGGAAACTCATAGAAGATAGGATCCAAAAAACACCTGACCTGATCTGCCTGGCAGGGTATGATCAGTGGTTGACTGATTGGACAGTAGAAAGATACTATCCAAAAATCTTGAATATTCATCCGGGGGATACCACAAAAGGTTACGCGGGTTTGTACTGGATACCCACTGCCAAAGCGATATTAATTGGAGATAATGAGTTAAGGTCAACAGTGTTTATTGTTGACAAGGGGGAAGACACGGGACCCGTGTTAGCTCAATCTAAAGCGCTCAGAATCGACTCGACCCTCAATTTATTAGAATCAGAAGGAATAAAAGGGCAGATTGAAGGGATTCAAAAAGTAACATCTTTCGCGAAAGACCACAGTATCACCACCTATGAGGTTTTTGAAAAAGCAGCCGATGCGGAACAAAAAGAAGCCATGAAACAACTTTGCGAAAACCTCCAGAAAGCACTCAAGGTATCCGGAGACTGGCAGGTTTACCCATTTGCCGTACACGATCTCATAGCATCCGGGCGTACAGAGATATCTGATCGAATGATATTGATTGATGGAAAGCAAATGCCTGATCATGGGTATAGGGAAGACGAACAAACTCCACGAAAATAAGTAACATATTTTTTGAATTGATGCGCGTGGCACGTCAGCCAAATATTCCATCACATATTTAGCGATACCTCGCAAAGGGAAACAGCAATAACTCACAACCGGGACCGCGGTCCAACTCCGGGGTGATCAGATAAATCGTTACGCCGGTTTGTTTCAGCGGCATGCTGCCCGATAAGCTGCCAGATTACGTCCTGCCAAGTTCTGGTTGGACCCCCCGGTAGCGCCGGATGTAAACTGATCATCGTATAACGGTGGCGCATCTCAAGACCAACAATCAGCATGTAACCTGCAAGCAGGCAAAATTCTGGGTCCAACCCATTAATCAGAGTCGTCACCTCCCGATCGTAAGCGACACGCCATGAAGGTAAGGCGTTCTCAGGAGAAGGCTCAGCATGCGAGCTCTCTTTGAAACGGGAATATGAAAAGCAAACAATATGCAGATCGTAAGCGTGAACCCGGTTAATAAAGACGTCGTTCTCGGGAGATTTGCCCTCGTCACGGCTGCAAAGGTACGAAGTTTATTTCAGCTTCTATTTCCCCGCTTTCGATAGCATTAACGACTGGGGTAAGCAGGTCTCGTGCTTCCTAATCCCGCCCGGTTTAAAACCATCCGATGCGGTACATCCTGATCAAGCTCCAGAACCGGGTTATTTATTCGTTTTTGGATGCATGGATCCAGGGAATAACTTCTTTATTTTTTTCTTGCTGCGGCGGAGAAGGCTGCGCATGTATATTGCGGGGGTCGGCCGGAGGCCGTGTATCTCGGCCTTCGCCATGGCTTTAAGGAAGCTCTCAGGCCCCTCAAAATCCGGGAGAGTGATGTAGGCCCTTCCGACTTCGCCGGTCGAGTGCGAATCGCTGCCAGCGCCTTTGAGCAGTTTATACGATTCTGCAAACTTGCCGGGCAGGGCCAGGTTTTGAGCGGGGATCGTGCGTGCATTGAAGACTTCGACGATGTCGATGCTCCCCGCTATCCTATTCAGGGTATCAGCCTGGAGGGCCGAGGAACGGTAGTGGTCGAAAGGGTGTGGCACGCACACCAAACCACCCTGATCGCGGATACGTTTGATAGTTTCTTCAGGGGAGAGGCCATTCGGGATGGTTTCCTTGAGGAACAGCCCAATTATTTCCCCCTCGTCACTAGCTATTTCTTCACCAACGATAACTTTGAACGGAGTTTTTTCATTTGAGAGTTTTATTGCGCCTTCAGCTGTCCCGTGGTCGGTAACCGCGATGGCCCCGAATCCCAGTTCTACGCAGCGCTGCACGAGTTTTTCAAGAGTGATATCGGAATCTCCGGAATACCGGGTGTGGATGTGAAGGTCGATTTTAATCAATTTAATTCCGGAATCCTTTCATGTGAATCTGAAAAACTACTTTTTAGAAGCCGAAAGCACGCGTATTTTACCATGTTCCATTACGACAGTATCTTCAATGCGCACTCCGCCCCAATCGGGAAGGTAGATGCCGGGTTCGACGGTAAAAATCATCCCGTCCGCCAATATGTCTTTGGAAGTGACGCCGACATGCGGTTTTTCATGGATGACGAGTCCCACTCCATGGCCGAGGCCATGGCCGTAATAAGAGCCATATCCAGCCGCACTGATGATGTCCCTGGCGATGGCGTCAGCAGCGCTACCGGTCATGCCCGCAACGATTTGTTGTTCGGCGGATAATTGTGCCTTGAGTACGATATCATAAATATTCCGGAACCGGTTGTCTTCCTTGCCCAGACAGATGGTCCTTGTGAGGTCGCTCGCATAGCCTTCACATTTAGCGCCGATATCGATGACAATCGGTTCGCCTTCTTGAACAATATAATCGGAAGGTCTGTGATGAGGCAACGCGGCATTTTTGCCTGCCGCCACGATGACCTCGAAGGGGACCGCTTCGCTTCCGTGCTCGCGCATGTGTTTTTCTATTTCCCAGGCCACCTGGAGTTCGGTCGCGCCGGGCCTGGCGTTTCCTCGGATGTATTTGATCGCCGCATCGCTCACTGCAACCGCCCTTTCGATGAGCGCGATTTCGGCCGGTTCTTTGATACAACGCAGGTCCTCGACTATGCCGGTTGAAGGTTTGAAACTGATTCCAACCGGGGAAAGTATCTCATTGAACTTACTGTACATTTCAAATGTGAGTTCACCGGCTTCGAAATAGATCTCTTTCAGACCGAGGCCGCCGATGAAATCAGGCAGCCATTTCGCAACCTCCCCCTTGGTTTCGAAAAGGGAAAAGTCCGGTGATTGTTGTTTCACCTGTTCGACATATCGGAAATCCGTGCCCAGAAGTTGCCTGTCGGCGGTAATGAGCAGGTACCCGGATGAACCGCTGAACCCTGAAAGGTAATAGCGGTTTTCAGCACGGGATATCAGGATCGACGGGATGTTTTTTTCAGATAGAGTAGTCCTCAGAGCCTTGAGACGTTTCATGTTCATATTCATTTTGTTTATCCTTAACTCCCGCCATCGGGTGAGAAGCCATATACACCCTGCGGGCCTGTTTCTGGGTGACGTGAGTATATATCTGTGTCGTTGCGAGGTTAGCGTGCCCCAGCAGGTCCTGCACTACCCTCAGGTCGGCCCCGCCGTCCAGCAGGTGCGTGGCGAACGTATGGCGGAGCAGGTGCGGGTGGACGCCTTTCGCGATCCCTGCTGCGGCCGCATACCTTTCCAGCATTTCCTGTACCCATCGTTCGCTGATCCGGACGCCGTAGCGGTTAATAAAAACTGCACCGGTTTTGATCTTCCCGAGCATTTCCTGCCTGCCACCCTTTAGATAATTGGAGATGGCCCGGGCAGCGGGCTGCCCTATTATGACCAACCTTTCCTTGTTGCCTTTTCCCAGAACGCGCAGCTGGCGTGATTCGAGGTCAAGCTGAATCAGGTCTAAGCCGGTGAGTTCACTCACACGGACCCCTGCCGCGTATATCAGTTCGATGATGGCGCGGTCTCGCTGGCCGTGAGGTTTGGAAATGTCGGGCTGGCTGATAAGCTTGAGGATCTCTTCAGACGTGAGGAATTCCGGAAGGCGCCGATCAAGCTTAGGGGATACGGTCAGTTCGGTCGGGTTGCGTTCGATGATATGTTCGCGCAGAAGGTAGCGATAGAATGAACGTATCGCTGACAATTTACGGGCGAGGCTTACTTTTGCTACATGCTGGTCCACGAGGTAGCCGAGATATTCTCGCATTATGCTTTTATCGACTGCCTCCAGAGAATCGATCCCGCGATGGTCGAGGAACTGAAAAAACCCCTTTTCGGTTCCATGAAGCTTGTTCCCTATCAGGTCGCTACGGTAGTTGCGTACCGTGTAACGTGAAGCGTGCCTCTCGGCCTCGAGGTAGTCCGTGAAGCGGGCAATATAGCCGTTAACTTCGTCCTGCATCCAATCTCATTCAGCTTTCTTGGTGGTGTATTTACAACTCGTACAACGGGCTGACTTGTCGGGGCCTTCGACCAGCAGTTTCCCGCATTCCGGGCATGGCTCTTTAAGCGGCATGGAGTTAACGGCGAATTTATGTTTGGGATAGGCGCTGCATCCGTAAAAGATCTTCCCTCGCTTAGTGAAACGGCCCACCATTTCACCTTTTTCCGGGCAATCGGGGCAGGGTACCCCTGTCTTGATGCGGAAATTAGTGTGGTATTTGCATTCCGGATAATTGGAACAGGCGATGAATTTGCCGAATCGCCCGAGTTTAATGACCAGAGGTTTAGCGCAATCCGGGCAGAACTCCCCGGTCGGCTCGTCCACCCGCTTTACTTTTTCAATCACCTCGTTCGCCTTGGCCAGGTCCTGTTCCAGCGGCTTGTAGAAGCCTTTGACAACGTCCACCCAGTTGAGTTCGTCGTTGGCTACTTTATCCAGTTCGTCTTCCATGCTTGCGGTGTATTCGACGTTGATGATGTTCCCGAAGTATTCCACGAGCATGTCGGTTACCGTGAAACCGAGTTCGGTGGGCTGGAAAGCCCCGCCGGTTTTACTTACATATTCCCGACCCTGGATGGTCGCCATGATGGGGGCGTAGGTGGAAGGCCTTCCGATGCCGTTTTGTTCAAGCATCTTTATCAACGTTGCTTCGGTGAATCGTGGAGGGGGTTTGGTGAAATTCTGGTCGGCGTCCAGCTTGACCAGGTTAAGGGCATCTCCTTTTTCGAGCTTGGGCAGGGCCGACATCTTTTCTTCGGCGTCTTCTTCATCCTTTTGCTCGGCATAGAGGGTCATGAATCCCTGGAAGACGTTTACCGAGGTCGTCGTACGAAGAAGGTAGTTGGTCCGGGCTGCCTTGCTTTTCGCTTCTACGTCGAGGGTGGTGTTATCGAATACGGCTTCAGCCATCTGGCTCGCGACCATGCGCTGCCAGATGAGCTGGTAAAGCCGGTTCTGGTCGAGGCTGAGGTAAGATTTTATCGCCTGCGGTTCGCGCATGATGCGAGTGGGCCGTATAGCTTCATGGGCTTCCTGAGCGCCTTTCACCTTGCCTGCGAAGGTGCGGGCGTGTTCGGGCAGAAATTCAGGGCCGTACTTGGTTGTGATGAATCCTCGCGATTCAGCGATGGCCTCCTGGGCTACGTGAGTGGAGTCCGTGCGCATGTAGGTAATGAGGCCGACGCTTTCCTCAGCGCCAATGGGCAGGCCTTCGTAAAGCTGCTGGGCCAGTGCCATAGTTTTTTTGGCTGTAAAACGGAACCTGCGCGAAGCCTCCTGCTGCATCGTGCTGGTGATGAAGGGAGGGGCGGGGGTGCGCTTCGCCTGTCTGGTCGCGATTTTGAGGACTGAGTATTCGGCCTTTTCCAGTTCGCCTTTGATGTCCGCAGCCGTTTTCTCATCGTTTACTGGCAATTTTTTGCCATCGGCAAGCCCTACCAGGAGTGCTCGAAACTCTGGTTTGGCGGTTGCCTTCTTTAAGAGCCTCGCAGAGATGGTCCAATATTCTACCGGAACGAACTTCTGTATCTCGCGTTCGCGGTCGACAACTATTTTGACGGCAACCGATTGAACGCGTCCGGCTGACAGGCCCCTGCGTATTTTGCTCCAGAGGAGTGGGGACAGCTTGTAGCCCACGAGCCTGTCAAGTATGCGGCGCGCCTGCTGGGCGTCAACCAGGTTCATGTCCACATCGCGGGGGTGTTTGAAAGCCTCGTTTATCGCTTCGGAGGTGATTTCGTGAAAGAATACACGGCGGTAAGGTGTATCCCCGACATGCGTCGCCTGTTCCAGGTGCCAGGCTATGGCTTCCCCTTCGCGGTCAGGGTCTGTTGCCAGAAACACGGTCGAGGCGCCTTTAACAGCTTCCTTGAGCTCCTTGACGGTCTTGGCTTTTTCGCGAGAAACGACATATTTAGGCTCAAAGTTATTTTCGACATCGACGCCGATGCGGCTCTTGGGCAGATCTCGTATATGTCCCAGAGAGGCCTTGATGACGTAACTTTTCCCCAGCATGCGTGTCAAAGTCTTCGCCTTAGCCGGAGATTCGACTATGACCAAGCTGTAACGTGAGCCGCGTTTGCGTTCGCCGTCCCCGGAATTTTTTGTCGAGGTTTTAGCTTTGGTTGTCGTCGCTTTGACGGCTTTTTTAACCAGCTTGCGGGTTGCCGTTTTGGCCTTAGCCGGTGATTTCACTTTTTCGAGATCTGTTTTCGCCATAAATTACTCTCTTCCTAGTCTATCGCAAGCGCGTAGTTTTCGTCTGATTCCCTTGCCAGTGCAAAAAGCATGGGACCCACCTGTTTGACCATGCCCTTGAGTTCCATTATAGCCAATGTGCCGCTTACTGTGTGAACCGGCAGGCTGCATGAGCGGCAGAGTTCGTCAATGTGCAGGGGTTCAGCCCCCAGATGTTCCAGCAGAACTCCCTCGGTGCGTGTAGAAGGAATCACTTCCTTCATTTCTGTCTGGCGAGCTACCGCCGTAAGGTTAAGTTCTTCAAGTATATCACCAGGGCGGGTCACACACTTGGCCCCTTCCTGGATGAGCTTGTTCGTGCCCTTGCTTGCACGGGAAAGTATGCTTCCCGGGACGGCGAACACCTCCCTGTTCTGCTCGACCGCGAATTGGGCGGTTATAAGTGCCCCGCTGGTTTCGGCCGCTTCAACGACCAGCACTCCCAGACACAGCCCCGACAGTATGCGGTTGCGGCGGGGGAAATTCTCGGGGCGGGGGCGTGTTCCGGGCGGGTACTCGCTGATAAGCGCGCCGTGTTCGATGACCCGTCTCGAAAGCATCGTGTTCTCGGCGGGATAGATGGAATCGAGGCCCCCGCCGACAACAGCCAGGGTGCGCCCGCCCGAGGTAATAGCCGCCTCGTGGGCGATGGCGTCGATGCCTTTGGCGAGCCCGCTGACGACCGTTATCTGGCTTTTGGCCAATCCCGATGCCATTTCGTCCGCCACCTGCCGGCCGTAAATCGTCGGCTGGCGAGTTCCCACTACTGCTACGCACCATTCGTCTTCAGGCTTTATTTCGCCTTTGACGAACAGAAGGGCAGGGCGGTCGTATATCTCTTTGAGCCTGGCGGGAAATGCGTCGTCGTGCCAGGTCAGGAGGCGAATGTTGAGCCTCTCCAGTTTATCTGTTTCTGCTTCGAGGTTGATTTTCGGGCGGGTTTCGAGGATGTTGCGGTAGAGCGTGTCTTCTATGCCGGCGTGCTTAAGCTCTGAGGGACCGGCCTGCCATGCCTCCTCGAGGGTTTTGAAAGCAGCCTCAAGCTGTCCGAATCGTACCGGGCCGATCCCGGGAATCAGACTGAACCCAAGCCAGTATTTGAGTTGGCGGTTTTCCACTGGATTGGTATTCTAACACGGGGTCGGGATATCGGCAATTTAGCCCTGATAGATTTCTGCCGAAGCGACATCGGCCAATATCGTTCCGACACTATAAAAAGGAATAGGATATGATATTACCGGATGCAATAGGATGACATAATATTAACTGCTCCCTGGAAAATCTCGGGAACATGACCGCTGTGATATAATTTTTTTCGACAGATATACGGGAGTGTTACGATTGCACCGATATGATTTCCTGGTAGTGGGGGGAGGCCCGATAGGGTGCCGCGTTGCCTATAAACTCGCCGCCGCCGGGCACCAGGTGGCTGTGCTCGAAAAGAACTCATCCGTAGGAGGACCGGTCTGCTGCACCGGGATAGTCAGCAGGGAATGTATCTCCCGCTTCGGCATACCCCCGGGTTTGATTTTGAAAGAGTTCAGAAGCGCAATATTTTACCCGCCTTCTGCGGAATCTCTCAGGGTCGAACGCCCGGACATGCAGGCTGCCGTCCTCGACCGGGGCGGGTACAACGCATTCATGGCACGCGAAGCCCAGGACCAGGGCGCCGATTACTTCATGGCCCACCGCGTCACATCCGTTCAGGCCGAACCCGACCGCGTGGTGGTGACAACCGAAAACAGGGGGACCTCACTCATTTTTGAAGCCCGTGCGGCTGTATTGGCCACCGGATTTTCTTCCAGGCTGCCTGAACAAGCCGGCTTCGGAAGGCCCAAGCGCCGTGCCGTCGGTGCGCAGGTGGAAGTACGAGCCCTTACAATCGAAGAGGTGGAGGTTTATCTCGGCAACGACATAGCGCCGGGGTTTTTCGGGTGGGCGGTGCCTACGGGCAACTCAAACGCTCTCGTGGGCCTTCTGACCGAACATGAGGCCGACAAGCACCTGGCAAAACTGGTCTCTGTTCTCGAAAGCCGCGGCAAGATTTCGTGTTTAGCCGGAAAGCCCTCTTACCGCGGCGTTACCCTATCGGCCCCGAAAAAAACTTATTATGCACGAATCATACTTGCGGGCGACGCCGCAGGGCAGGTAAAACCGCTTACGGGCGGGGGCATATATTTCGGCCTCCTCTGCGCGGATATGGCAGCATCCGTTTTGCACGCTGCTATGGGTGCATCCGATTTCTCCTCCGCGTATCTGAGTTCATACCAGAAAGAATGGAAGAAGGTGCTGGGGGGCGAACTCCGTTTGGGTGCCTGGGCCTCGCGCCTTTACGGCAGGCTTGGAGACCGCTCAATCGACCGGGCGGCCGACGCGGCTCGAAAAAGAGGCATGGCAGACAGGCTCTCCGTATCGAGCGGGATTGGCTTCGACTGGCACGGAAGTGCTATTCTTCAGATAGTAAGAGAGTTACTTCGGCGGCGCTACAAGCCGTTAAACAAGGTGCCCTCTGATAATTCGGAAGAGGTGGAATCCAATGGCAGATGAACAATCCAAAATAACCTTGAACGATGCCGCTACCCGGTTTTTGAAGGGGCTGCCGTCCGATGTTTCCAAAACCTCGGCCCCCGAGGTCATGCACTTCGTGGGCTGGTTTCACGGTGAAAAGCCGATCGACAGCCTGACACCGATGGACGTTTCCTCTTTTTCGGAACGTTATTCGGCATCGGATACCGAACAATCTCGCAAACTCGAGATCCTGCGGAAATTTCTGGCCTACGTCAAGAAAGAAGGCTGGACTGAAGCCAACCTTTCTGTTCATCTAAAAGCCAGGAAAGAAAAAGCCCCTCCACCGCCAAGCCACCAGCAGATCCAGTCAGACCTGGCCGTGGTGACCCAGCAGGGTTTCGAAGATATCCAGAAAGAACTGGAGTCGCTCAGGGTTCAGCGCCCGTCGGTCCTTGAGGATATCCGACGCGCTGCCGCCGACAAAGACTTCAAAGAGAACTCGCCTCTCCATGCGGCCCGTGAACAGCTCGGTCATATCGACGGGCGTATCAAGGAACTGGAGGCCATAGCTAAAAGCGCTACAATCATCAGCACGAACGAAAAATCAGCGTCCAGAGTGACCCTGGGGGCGACGGTAGTTCTTGTGACTTCCGCCACCGGCAAAACCCAGACCTATAAGATAGTCGGACCAAAAGAATCGGACCCTGCCAAAGGCAGGATCTCGCATGTGTCCCCGATCGGTAAAGCCATCATCGGTAAAAGACAGGGTGAAACGGTCGAAGTTACCGTGCCTTCTGGAAAGATCAAATACCGCATCGAAAAAGTCGAAAGCAAGTAGGCTCTTCGGAATTTCAGGAGGGAATCATGGAAAAAACTTCGACAGGGCTCCCGGAAAATGTCGCCGGCATGCTGTGCTACAGCCTTTTCTGGGCAACGGGTGTCATTTTCCTTCTTCTCGAACCCGGTAATAAAGTTGTGCGTTTTCACGCATTTCAGTCCATATTTGTTTTCGGCCTCCTGAATATCCTTTATTTCGCTTTCTTCTTTGTACCCGTGATCGGGTGGATGCTCAACACTCTGGTCGGCGCCGTTACCTTTATCTTATGGGTGGTCCTCATGGTAAAGACATTTCAGGAACAGAAATGGGAACTGCCTGCGGCTGGCAAACTTGCCGGAAAATTGGCTGTCCGCTAGAAGCAAACGAGCCTATTGTTGGCGCAAAACGAAAAGGGGGACCTTGGGTCCCCCTTTTTTATTTTACAATAGCCCGACAGATTGGATATCAGTCTTTCAGGTATGAACACAAATAATCCGTGACCGCGTCGGTGGAAATCTTGAATTTGGAGTCGGCGGGGACTTCGAACGATTTTCCCGCCTTGAAAGTAACCCATTTCGCATTTCCCGGCAGCTGTACTTTCACTTCACCGGCGAGGATTTCCATCCGTTCTTTTTCACTGGTGCCGAACTCATATTCGCCGGGCAGTATTATCCCCAGCGTTTTTTTAGACCCATCCTCAAACAGTACGGTACGAGAGGTAACCTTGCCATCGAAATAGACGTTGGCTTTTTTTATCACCGTAACGTTTTCAATTTTGTCCATTAAATACCTCCTCGTTACAATCCTTATTTCAGATATACAGATCCCGTTTGGTATAGGTCAGATAGGCCCCCGCCATGCCGGCGATCACGATGGCTGCGGAAATGCCGACAAAAACGATATCCATTTTAGATTGATTCAGCATCGCCGCCGGATCGAAATACTTGAAGGGGGAGAAGTATTTCAGGAAATCCAGTTTTGAATTTAAAGCTGTTATTATCGAGAAGAAATAAGTGACCAGTAACAGCGAGATCGCCGTCGACGTCGCCAGTTTGTAGCGCTTCATGGCACATCCCAGGAAGATTCCAACCGCCAGAAAAACCATCTGCATGATGAAAAGCGCCAGCATGCACAACGATAAGAATCGAAAGAATTCGGCGTCCGGTTGGTATTTCACGGCGCTGACGATCGAAGCCACCCATGTGAAGAGTAAAAGAGCCACACAATTGACCAGGGCCGCAAGGGCTTTGGAGGTTACCAGGCGGGCGCGCGTCACAGGCAGGGTCAGGGAAAACTCGACGGTTTTGTCCCGCTCCTCTTTTGTGATTATATCGGTGCCCCACATAACGGCGGCGATGGTCAGCAGGAGGGCATAGTACGTGAACATCAACCCGTAGAAACCGGTGATGGTCGTTAAGTTGAAGGCCTGGACGTTGAGAGCTGACAGTACCTGTTTGGGAAGATCGGTCAGGACAGCCACCATGGCGGGGTTGTTGTAATATGCTGAAAATTTGGCTATCCCGAGCAATACGAACAATGCGGTTATGATGCACCAGATGAAAAGAGATTTGCGGTTGGCTTTAAGTTCCCGTAAAAAAATATTCATATCTCGACCTTTTACGAAACCGCCGGGATGTCCCGGCGCGCATACAGCAGATAGCTGGCGACAAATGCAACTATTACTACCCCAAAGCTTATAAGCACCAGAGGCAGGTCATACATGCCGTGCCGGACGATGTAATTGGGATCAAAATGCTTGAAAGGAGTGATGTCTTCGATTACGCTCGTCCCGAGCAGTCCGCCGAAAGCACTCAGGACATACATCCCGAAAGCCAACCCCATGGCGTATGGCGTGACGCTTCTGACGCGTTTTACGAGCAGGGAAACCACCAGGCCCACACTCAGAAAGAATAACTGGAATACCGCTATACTCCCGAGCAATAGTACCAGCGAGCCGGTGTCATAAGACCTGCCCGCTTTGAAGATGTTTATAAATCCGAAACTGCAAATCCAAACAATGGCATTGGTGACGGTCAAGCCAGCTGCCGCTGAAAGGAGTTTGCCGGTCAGGATGCTTGTGCGTTTTACCGGTTTGGCCATTAGAAAATCGGCCGTCCACTCCCTCTCTTCGACAGAGACCAGACCGAACCCGTAATTAGAAGCCTGGATCGCCAGCAGTACCTGGGTGAAGAGGAAAACGACCCCGAAAAAGCCCATGACTGTCGACAGGTCGGTGCCGTTGAGCCCGAAAGCATCGAGCAATTCTTTCGGGTAATTAGCCATAAGTTGGTTTATCTGGTCCGCCTGACCAGCAAAAGAGGAAAATAGCGATATATAGACGAGCATCACTGCAGCGATTGCCGCCGACCAGGTCGCGACGGACCTCCAGCGCATCCCGAATTCCTGTTTGAAAATATTCATAGACATGATTTCACCTACTCGTAATAGTGTATGAATATCTCTTCCAGCGTCGGTTCTTCGATCGTTGCGTCAGAGACCGTTATAGAGCTTATTTTTTGCATTATCACGTTGATGTCGCCCTTGAAAAAGAAACGGACCGCACCGTCTTCGTGCTCCAGGTGGCTGACACCCGGGAGGTCGAAACCAGATGGGTCGATCTTTGCTCCCATCAGCTGGACCTTCTTGTAATTGTTTTTCTGGAGCGTGCGGATATCAGCGGTTTCGATAATCTTGCCTTCTTTGATGATGGCGACCCTGTTGCACAAGCGCTGTACTTCGCCCAGGATGTGGGAGGAGAAGAAGACTGTCACGCCACACCGGTTCTCGTCCTGGATGAGCTGGAAAAATTTCCTCTGCATCAAGGGGTCCAGACCTGAAGTGGGCTCATCGAGCAGCAGGAGCTTCGGTCGGTGCAGGAGGCCCTGGACGATGCCCACTTTTTTACGGTTGCCGTAGGAGAGGTCCTCGATGCGCCGGTTGAGTTCCAATTCCATAATCCCAGCGAGTTCATGCATCCGGGCAGTGCTGTCTTTCGGATAAAAACTAGCCGAATACTTCAGAAGATCGATGACTTTCATCCGATCATAATAAAAAACTTCCGAGGGGAGATAGCCTATTTCCTGTCTTATCTCCGGGCCGAACCTGATGCAGTCCTTTCCGAAAATGGCGGCGCTTCCCGCGGTCGGGTGAATAAGCGCCAGGAGTAAACGGATGGTGGTCGACTTGCCCGCCCCGTTCGGCCCTATGAATCCGAATATTTCGCCTTCGTTCACCTGGAACGAGATGTCGTCGATACCGCGGGCTTTGCCGTAATATTTGGTCAGATGACTGACTTCGATAACATTCATAAAAACACTCTCCTTTGAAAAGACGGAGCCCTTTTTATCCAGGAACAATTATTAAGCGAGAAGCCCTGCATTTTTCTTTCTGCTTCGCCTCAAAATCAAATGCTAACTCCTTGGTCTCCTCTGAAAAAGTGAAGGATGCGCTTCACTTGGGCTGATACTTTCTGGGATTTTAGGATGTATTTCATAGTATTCGAGTATTGTTGCTCCAATCACCATAGATTGTCAAAGGAGATAGAAAAGCAAAGTAACGGGACTTTATCCGGGTAACCCGTACTATTTACCCCCTACTAATGCCATGGCAAATAGCCCTAACGGGGCATTGTCATGATTCCCGTCCCAGAGTAGCTTTGAGTATATTCAAATGGTATCGAGGAGTATCGGGTGATGAGTATAAACATTGGGGGGGGTCTTTACTACAGGACAGCTGAAGTTTGCGAGATGGCCGGCATAAGTAAAAACACTTATTTACGATGGGTCCGCGAGGGTGTTTTTAAAGATGTCGCCCATAGAGACAGGCGCGGATGGCGGCTTTTTACCGAAGAAGACCTCAATCGGTTAAAAGCCGAATCCAACAAAACTATTAAAGAATCTTAGGAGAAGACAATGATTTCGATTCAAGAACTATTGAGAGACATGGTGGAATTGAAAGCGTCGGACCTGCACATCAAGGTGCCCACAGGCCCGGTTTTCAGGATTGATGGCTCTTTGATCCAAACCGAAAAATGTAAAAGCGTAATTCCTGAAGATGTCGAGAAAGTGTTCGACGAGATAGCGAACGAAACCCAGCAAGATCTATTCTCAAGGGAACACGAACTCGATTTCGCGTATGGCATCCCGGGTGTCGCCCGATTTCGTGTGAATGTTCAACGCCAGCGGGGGACATTAAGCATGGTCTTTCGGCTCATCCCATTCAATGTCCCTTCCATCGATGAATTAGGGATGCCCCAGATCTTGAAGGAATTGATGGCCAAACCAAGAGGCTTGATCGTTGTGACCGGCCCCACAGGAAGCGGGAAATCGACCACGCTGGCCGCTATGGTCAACCATCTTAACAACACCAGCCGCAGCAGCGTGATCACCATTGAGGACCCCATCGAATATATGTACAAGGATAACATGTGCGTTATTTCTCAAAGGGAACTGGGGGCGGATACAAGCTCATTTGATTCTGCCTTGAAACACGCGTTACGCCACGACCCGGATGTAATTGTCGTCGGTGAGATGAGAGACCTTGAAACGATTTCAACAGCGATAGCGGCAGCGGAAACAGGGCATCTTGTACTGGGGACGCTCCACACCATAGACGCGCCTCAAACCGTAGACCGCATGATAGACATGTTCCCACCCCAACAGCACCAGCAAATACGGTTGCAGTTCTCTCAGATCCTGGTGGCAGTTGTCGCACAGACACTTTTACCGCGGGCATCGGGGAAAGGGAGAGTCGGGGCATATGAGATAATGTTAGCTTCCACCGCCGTAACAAATCTGATCCGCGAAGGGAAAACATTTGAACTGCCCACCATGATGCAGATGAGCAAGAGCATGGGCATGCAGATACTCGACCAGGACCTGGCCTATCTTGTGAAACGGGGCATAGTCACCCGCGAGGAAGCCATGCTTAAAACCAGCCATGGCGAAAGGCTGGCCAAACTGATAGAAATGCACCTTTAATTAATCGACAAGCTAGGTGTTGCGGTAGTGAATGTTCCACTTAAGGCAGCACATATCGACGTAGTTACGGACCTCGGGGTTCGGAGCTCCGTGAAGGTCTGCCAGGAAGCCATGCAGCAATTCGCCGCCTGTCATCCCAGGCAATGGATCGGCAGGCCCCGGAAGATTGACGAAAACGATTTCTGTAAGGACTTTTTCATAATCTATAGCAACGCCCATCAGATGCCTCCCATAAACCTTGTCAAACTCGAGTTGTCATCCAATATACTCGTATCAAAACATATTGTCCACGGGGCAAATAAAAAAAACAGGCACAGGGTATTGCACTACTTGCATCGGTATAGTATAATATCGTTAGTTTAGGTTTAGGTTATTACAAGCTCATCCGTTATACTTCAACGCTGGATGACCCAAACTCTAACTAGTAATAAAAGAGAGGAGGTCATCCACATGGCATTTCAGGACAAGTCGATCCAGTGTTCCGATTGCGGCGCGACATTCACCTTCAGCGCTCAGGACCAGGAATTCTTCCAGTCCAAGGGCTACACCAATGAGCCCAAGCGCTGCCCTTCATGTCGTTCAGCTCGTAAGGCAGAGCGCGGCGGCAGCAGCAGCACGGGCGGCGGCTATTCAGGCGGCGCTCGTCAAATGTTCCCCGCCACCTGCGGCAGCTGCGGCAAGGCCACCGAGGTTCCTTTCCAACCTCGCGGCGACAAACCCGTATACTGCAGCGATTGCTATCGCTCCGTCAAGCGGTAATCATTAGATCCAACTGACGATAAAACATACACGGGCTGACCTAAAGTCAGCCCGTGTATAATTCTGGAAATTTCGAGCGGGGAGGTGATTGTAGTTGTCGTTAAAAGTATCGATCCGCGACGGTGAGTCGCAGGAATCATTACTCAAGCGTTTTCAGAGGATGGTACAAACTGAGGGTGTTTTACGCGAGGCGCGTGCCCATGAATATTTCGTTTCGAGGGGCGACGCCGAGCGCATTAAGGCCAAGAAAAGTGCCCGCAGACGCAAGCGCCAGGAGGGCATGTCTTCCCGACCCAGACAGTACTAGAATCTCAAGCGCTTGGATGTTTCAGAAATGTAACTTCTAAGAGGTAAAATTACGAGTATTGTCAAATAGAGGCAGCGAATTTGTTCGCTGCCTTTTCTTTTACGTTTAGTCTAATTCAAAAGGATTAATTTGCGGCGCAACAGACTTCCGGCTACTCAAACCTACGTATCCGCACTGAAGACAATGCGCCAGCAGATCACCGTCCTCTGTATCTAAAAATACATCCCCATGGCATCTGGGACAACCATCCAGATTCCAATTGCGGGAGGTGGTGCCATTATATCCAGTTATGTGTTGTTCGGAATGTCTTTTGGTTTCTATCGATTTATTCATATAATTCTCCGTTATAAGCATGTTTAACAATATGATATCAGGCTAACATGAGACAGTCTGTGATTTGGGTTACCATTTTAACGTGGTTTGTGTAAGCTAGAAGCTGAATATTTAAGACACAACAATCGTAGTTATCCGCCCGCGGGGTTAGACTTTTCAGTTGGCCTTTATTATGATTGATAAGATGCAGCCGAAAGAAGAAACCCGCCCAAGCGCCCTCCTGCTTTTAGGGCCTACCGGTTCAGGCAAAACACCGCTCGGGCAGATGATGGGAAAAAACGGGCTCTG
>Ga0209083_1001443_pt1 | contig 27116 bp, 19 predicted proteins | sample AM7aDNAmetaG_FD_184132 | JGI IMG/M metagenome (GOLD analysis project Ga0209083, IMG submission 184132) | Freshwater microbial communities from Finland to study Microbial Dark Matter (Phase II) - AM7a DNA metaG (SPAdes) (version 3) | ecosystem: Environmental > Aquatic > Freshwater > Lake ...
GCTGCACATTGTGTTCACTACCCCTCAAACTGTTGCCAACCTTGGAACAGCACCATTTAACCCGTTTGTAATTGTTAATGGTGACAGGACTAAAGAAATTCACCTTGCAGGGGCAAAACCGACCACGAAAGCAAATGCAGCCTTGTTTGGGACCGGCAACGACAATACAAATCCAGCCGCAGGCAAATATTATAAATCGACCAATAATTTGGTCTGGATGATGGAAGTACCTTCAAGTTTCCAATATGCAATTGAGAAAAACGATATTACAAAAGTTTATCTTAAGTTTAGCGCATGGGCCGAGTCGGGGGGTTCACTGAATACAGATTGGTATATGGATAAACCCGGTTACCGGGCAAGCAGCCTTGTCTATTCAAAATAACGTAGGCACAACTCTCAAAGGGCCATCAGCAATAGTTGATGGCCCTTTTTTACTGAAGGAAATAGTGGTTTGTCAATTAGAAGGAACCCCCTCTAAAATTAAGAACACTTAATTTTAGATCAATCCAAATAATAATCATAAAACGCAGTATATAAAATAGATATAATTATTTATGCTTCGATAATTGGCAAAAAAACAACGTTAAAAAACTCAGGGATTGTCGTTTCTGAATACCATACTACTTTTACAAAAGAGAAAGGGCTAAATAATTTAGACTAGAAGAGGTTGGCTCCGAGTAAAATAAATAAGAAAGAAACAATTTTAAAAACGACAAATATGAAAAATCAATTACTTTTTGCTTTGATCCTTTTGACAGTGGGTTTATTATCATGTGTGAAGAAAACGGCAGTTGACAATCCTGTCCCGACCGACCCAACAACGAAAACAATGAAAGACCTGACAATCCCGGCTGCTTTCAATTTTGAAACAACAAAAGAAGTTTCTTTAGGTATACTGGTTAAAAACCCTACGTCGGTTTTTTCGGATGTACCGGTATCTGTTTATCTTGATTATCCAGGATCACCTGAATCGCGCAATCCAGATGCAAGGTTGTATGGAACATTTATAAGCCAATCGGATGGACGGATCGATGCCACCCTGAAATTACCCTTGTCACAAGATAGTCTATACTTGACTACCGAATACATTGGCCTTGAAAGCGAAGCTGGATTTGCGTTCAGTGGAACAACAGCTACCTATCGGTATGGTGAGGGCAACACGATAAAATCAGCAAGGCTTCCCATGCCAACTGATTCACAGACAAAAGCTTCGGTGCTTTATACCTATATGGGTGCCTATGATTCGCAGGGTGTACCAAAATATCTTGAGCCCAAAGATGATGCAATCGATCAAAGCCTAATAAAGGATCTGAATGCCACATTGCCTGAATACAAAAGTTTGCCCAATAATCATCCCGAATATCTTATTACTGGAAATGAAGGGGACATTAAAATCACTGAAAGTGCAGATATCTGGATCACATTCATTAGTGAAGGCGCAGGGTATATGAATGCACTAGGGTATTATTCCTATGACACAAACAATCCTCCAAAGACAAGAGCCGATATTACGAAGTTCAATATCATTTTCCCGAACTCATCCTTATCCGGTTCTGGAGGGGGTTTGAAATCGGGGAATAAAGTGCGCCTGGGTACTTTTGGAGCCGGAAAATCGATTGGATGGTTCATCGTTTCCAACGGATGGAACGGAAGCAGCAGTGTAACCGGACAAACGCTCTACTTTTCGGTCCCATCGCTTAACTCGGAAGTAAACGCCACAAAACGCCAGCATTCAGTGTTGATCAAAGACAATTTAAGAAAGCTGTTTATTTTGGGTTTTGAAGATATGAACAGGGAGAATGGCTCAGATGACGATTTTAATGATGTCCTTTTTTATGTGACCGCCAATCCGGCAGCAGCAATTGATGGTTCTGCAGTTAAGGCATTGGCTACCCCTCTTGATGATGACAAGGACGGCATTATCAACACATTGGATGAATTTCCGAACGATGCTGCAAGGGCCTTTACTAGCTATTACCCAGGAAAGAACCAATACAACAGTTTACTTGTTGAAGACTTATGGCCATCATTGGGAGATTTCGATTTCAATGATATGGTTGTCGATTGCAACTATGAGAATGTCACCAATGCTCAAGGCAATGTTGTTGATACGTATATTAAGCTGAAAGTAAGGGCTATAGGGGCATCTTACAAAAATGGTTTCGGAATTCAGCTTCCAGTTTTACCCTCAGCTGTATCCAGCGTAACACTTACCAATCAGGCAGGGGCAACAAGCAATATCGGTGTTGAATCAGGAACAACCAAAGCTGTAATCATTGCGTTCAACAATGCCTTTGATTTATTGCCCTCTACAGGCGGGACAGGTGTCAATACTACACCAGGTAATGCCTATTCCACACCAAAGGAGATCACTTTACATGTCTTATACGCAACCCCACAGACGATTGCCAATCTGGGCACCGCCCCATATAACCCATTTGTCTTTGTAAACGGAGACCGCACAAAAGAAATTCATATGGCCAACGCGGTACCTACATCCAAAGCAAATTCATCCTTCTTTGGACAAAGCAGCGATACTTCAAATCCTGCAACCGGAAGATATTACAAATCCTCCAATAACCTGATTTGGATGATTGAAGTCCCTTCAAGTTTCCAGTATCCGACAGAGAAAACCGATATTATAAAAGCTTATCTCAAATTTGCGTCTTGGGCCGAATCTGGAGGTTCATTGTACAAAGATTGGTACATGGACAAAGCAGGTTACCGCCAAAGCAGCCTCATCTATACAAAATAGGATTTAGATGAATACAAAAAAGCCATCGACTTTAGTTGATGGCTTTTTTTGTGTCCATTCGGGTTATTATTTTACTCCTTCCATCCCCCACCCAAGCTTTGGTACAAGGAAACGATTGCATGTAACTGTTGAAGCTTATCGTTTACACTATTGAGTTGAGCAGACAACAAGTTTACTTCCGAAGTCAATACATCGGTATAGTTTGTTGAAGTGGTGTATTTAAGAAGTTCCATCGTGTAATCGACCGATTTTTCAAGATACCTGATCTGTTTGGAACGGATCGCTATTTTCTCACTTGCGGTTTGATATTCCTTCATGGCATTCACAACCTCCTCACCTGCAGACAGGAGGGTTTGCTTAAAAAGGAGGAGCGATTCTTCCTTATTGGCCTTGGCAACCCTGAACCGTTGTCTAATGGCCCCATTGTTAAAGAGCGGTTGCGCCAACCCACCAATGAAATTCCAGAAAAGGGATGAGGGGTCAAATGAAAAGTTATTGGCAGAAATACCTGCATTGGCTGATATTGTTATCGACGGATAAAAAGAGGAACGCGCCACATTTGTCATTTCGTAATTGTACCGGTATCTAAGTTCCGCTTCCTGCACATCGGGCCGATTGGCAAGTATTTGAAAAGGGACACCGGTTTTTATTTCGGTAGAAATCTCCTGCGTAGCTAAAACACTTCGGACAATAGGGCCCGGGTTCCGTCCAAGCAGGACGCTGAGTGAATTTTCAGTTTTATAGATATTCTGCTTCAAATCGGGAATTGTGACTTCTGCGGAATAACGGTTCGCCTCGCTCATCACAAGGTCTGCACCGGTTACCAAGTCGTTGTCTTTCATAACTTTCATCGATTCGACATTGACCTTTCGTTTTTCAAGCGTCTTTTCTGTAATCTGCAACTGGGCATCATAAGCAAGGAGCGTATAATAACTAACTGAAACATTTGCAATTAGTTGTGTCTGGACCGCCCGTTTATAGGCCTCACTTTCAAGAAAAGAAGCCAGATTTGCCCTCTTGGTGCTCCGAAGTTTCCCCCAAATATCTGCTTCCCAACCAGAGTTTCCATAAACCTGATAATTTCTTGACATTTCAGGACTATTGGAATTTTTCCACTGATTTGACTCACTTGCATTCAAACTCAAGGATGGGAAAAAAGCCAACTTGCTTTGCGCAAGGTTTGCTCCTGCTTTATTTATGCGAGCCATCGCTACTTTCAAATCTATGTTATTTGCAATGGCCTCTTCGATAAGTGATTGCAGTTTCGGATCGGTGAAGATTTTTCTCCATGGCACATCGGCAATCGATGTCGTGTCGGTTGTGGCCAGATCCCTGAACAGTTTATCTCCCGGAACGACACCTGATTGGCTGCTTTTTTGAAGGGCGTTGCATGAAATCAGAAATAGCAGCAACGTGCATGAAACCGGTATTAAAATCCGGGATTTGAATGTATTTTGTAAACCCATGTCAATCAATTTTTTGCGTTTTGTAATTTTTCGGCTGCATCTTCAGCCAACCGTTTCTTGCTCCTCGTTTTTTCCTGCATAGTCTGGAAAATAATGAACAAAACCGGAATGACAAGGACGGCAAATGCAGTCCCAAATAACATCCCACCGACAGCTGAAGTCCCGATTGACTTGTTCCCGTTTGCTCCTGCACCGGTTGCCAGCATCAACGGAAAAATGCCGAAAATAAACGCAAGCGATGTCATCAAAATTGGTCGTAACCGAGCTTTTGCCCCTTCGAGGGCAGCTTGAACGATTGGCATCCCGTGTTCTCTTCTTGTTGAAGCAAACTCGACAATCAGGATTGCATTTTTGGAAAGCAATCCGATCAGCATGATTAGCGAAATCTGCATATAGATGTTGTTATCGATCCCAAATATCTTTGCAAAAATGAAAGTCCCCACCAGGCCAATTGGCAATGAAAGCAATACTGCCAAAGGCAAAAAATAGCTTTCGTACAGGGCACTCAACAGGAAATAGACAAAGAGAAGGCTCAAGATGAAAATATAGGTTGCCTGCGTTCCTCCGCTTTGCTCCTCGCGGCTGATGCCCGAAAATTCATATCCATAACCCTGAGGTAGTGTCTCGGCAGCCACCTCCTGTATTGCAGCCATTGCCTCGCCTGAACCATATCCCTTATTGGGCGATCCGATCACCGACATTGAGGTAAACATATTGAACCTTGAAATACTTTCCGGGCCAAATGTTTTGGCAATTGTTATAAACTCGGTTATAGGCGCCATCTCGCCGTTTCCTGTCCGGACATAAACTTTGTTTAAACCTTCCTCATTCGCCCTATAACTGGCATCAGCCTGAATCATAATTCGATACTGTTTTCCAAACTGGTTGAAATTGTCAACATACATCCCACCAAAATAGGCTTGCATTGCCTGCATGATGTCGCTAACATTTAAACCGGCCTGCTTAATTTTAGGTATGTTTACACTAAGCAGATATTGCGGAAAATTCGGATTGAAAGCAGTGGAGGCCATCTGAATTTCTGGACGTTTGTTAAGGGCTGCCAGAAAGTCCTGCGACACCTTGTAAAACTCTTTGATTGAGTGACCTTCCTTATCCTGCAATTCAAACGAAAAACCACCGCTGATCCCAAATCCCATAATGGTTGGCAGTGAAAATGGGATAATGATCGCATCCCTTATTCCCGAAGTTTTTTTCATCAGCGATTGAATGATATCGATATTGCTGATCCCTTTGCGCTCGTCCCATTTCTTCAATTCAAGGATTACCATCCCATAGGAACTGCCACTGCCCGACATCATGTTCTGACCCACCATGCGCAACACATTGTTGACCTGTGGAATAGACCTTGCAAGACTGTCAACCTGTTTTACGACTATATCGGTGCGTTCCATGGACGAAGCGGGTGGTAGGCTCACATTAACAAAGATGGTACCCATGTCCTCTTCCGGCACAAAACCTTTTGGGGTGGTTTTCATCAATAAAAACAAGCCGCCTGCAAACAGCACAATTGCACCAATGACAATCCATTTTTTTGTGGATAAGAAGGTTACGTATTTAAGGTATTTCTCTTTCCCACCATTGAAACCAGCATTGAATATTGTGTAGAACCGCAACAAAGCCCCTTTGTGTCTGATTTCCTCGTTTTTGGGTTTCAGGAAAAGTGCTGCCAGGGCTGGGCTAAGTGTCAGCGCATTAACGGCAGAGATCATGATCGCAATTGCCAGGGTAACCCCAAATTGTTTGTAGAACACCCCCGATGATCCGGAAATAAAGGTCACGGGAATAAAAACTGAAGCCATGACCAATGTAATCGAGATGATGGCAATGGATATCTCATTCATTGCATCCACAGAAGCCTTTCTTGTTGAGGTATAACCTTGATCCAACTTGGCATGAACGGCTTCCACAACAACAATGGCATCATCGACCACAATCCCGATCGCAAGGAGCAGAGCAAACAAGGTAAGCAGGTTGATGCTGAAATTAAAAAGATACAGAAAGAAGAACGTCCCAATAATCGCGACCGGAACCGAGATGGCAGGGATCAAAGTTGAACGGAAGTCCTGGAGGAACAGGAAAACAACGATGAACACAAGCACAAAGGCTTCCAATAAAGTCATTAATATGTTGTGGATTGAAGCATCAAGGAACTTATTGGCATTCACCATATTACTGTAATGCACTCCTTTTGGGAAAGTTTTGGATGCTTCATCCAGCACTTTTAATGATTCAAGGATCACTTCGCGTGCGTTCGACCCGGGAGTTTGGTTTATGGCAATATTGGTTGCATTAAACCCATTTACACGGAGGTCGCTGTTGTACGACTGTGAACCCAGTTCGACCCGCGCTACATCTTTCAATTTAAGGAACTGGCCATTTTCCCTGGCTTTAATGATCACGTTTTCAAACTCTTCGAGGGTTTTAAGTTTCCCACTGTACCGGATCACGTATTGAAAACTCTGGTTTCCCTGTTCCCCAAATTTTCCTGGCGCTGCTTCAATGCTCTGATCTTTTAATGAAGCGGTGATATCCGAAGGTGTCAGCCCATAAACCGACATTACATCAGGTTTCAACCAGATCCGCATAGCGTATGTATTAGATCCAAAAGAACTTGCACCTCCAACCCCATTTACCCTTTTGAGCTTGGGGATCAGGTTGATCTCAGCATAATTCTGCAAAAAAATCTGATCATATGCAGGGTTTTCACTATAGAGTGCAGAGATCAACAGCATACCTCCCTGCTGCTTCCGAACAGAAACCCCGGCACGGGTAACTTCTGCCGGTAGTATCCCTGTAGCTGAGGAGACCCTGTTCTGAACTTCGACTGCAGCCATGTCGGGATCGGCTCCTACTTTGAAATAAACGCTGATCGAACCGTTCCCATCATTTGTGGCACTGGAGGTCATATAGGTCATCCCTTCAACCCCATTGATCTGTTCCTCAAGTGGAATAATCACACTATTGAGCACAACTTCAGCATTGGCACCCGCATAATTGGCCGACACACGGACTGTTGGTGGCGCAATATCGGGGTATTGCTCAATGGGCAATTTTATGAGCCCCAATAACCCAAGCATCACGATGATGATCGATACCACCGTACTCAGGACAGGGCGTTCTATAAATCTTTTAAACATGATCCTGTAAAATAATAATTATCAATTAATTAATATTTTTATTGAAAGATAAGGCATCCACTTCTTTAGGAATGATCGTAACTCCGTCCCTAAGTGAACTTACCCCTTCGATAACAACTTTGTCACCCGGTTTAAGTCCTTCCGATACAAGGAAATAGCCACCATCATCGGTAGGGGAGGAGGTGATGGCCACTGCAGTAACCTTATTGTCAGCCCCAAGGGTATAGATAAAACGCTTGTCCTGCAATTGATAGGTTGCACTTTGGGGAACAATCAAAACATTCTCCTTCACTTTGGGTATCCTGATTGTTGCACTCGACCCGCTTCTGATCAAACCTGCCGGATTTGGAAATACTGCTTTAAATGTAGCAGAACCAGTTTGTGTCGAGATCAGCCCGCTTGCCATCTCGATTTTTCCTTTTTCAGGATATTCAACCGAATTGGATAGGATCAGAGTTGCCTTTGGCATATTCTTCATCTTTTCCTCGATCGTCATTCCTGGCGAATCGGACAAAAGTTCGAGGACCTGTTTTTCATTCCACGAGAAATAGGCGAATACATTGCTGATATCAGAAAGGTCAGTTAATGCCATTGAACTATTGCTCCCGACCAAAGCACCTGTCTTATAGGGTATTGTGCCAATAATCCCATCCTGTGGACTTTTGATCAGGGTATAGCCAAGGTTTGTCTCTGCGTTGACAAGGGTTGCTTTTGCCTGCTCAAGAGCAGCTTCTTTTGATTGAAGTGTGAGTTCTGCAGCTTTTAAACGGTAATTACTCACAATCTCTTTTTCAACAAGAGGCCTCACTTTCTCGATTTCCATTTGGGCCGTATTCACATTTGCGACAGCACTGCTGATATTCGCCTTTGCAGTAACCACTTCCTGTGTATAGATTGGGTTATTGATTTTAAAGAGAAGCTGCCCTTTCTTTACATGGTCACCCTCGTTAACATGGATTTCCTGCAAATATCCACTGATCATGGGGCGTATTTCAATCACACGCTGCCCCTCAATGGAAGCCGGGAAATTGTTGTGGACGGTAACAGACTTTGGAACAAGCGTCAACACAGAATAGTCCTTGACTTTATTGGCTCCGGGACCGTTCTGATTGTTCTGACTGTTTTGCTGGCACGATACAATACCAATGGCCATGAAACAAATCATTAGCAAAGCATTTCTCATTTTTATGAATTTATTGATTATCAAAAGTGTTTTATTTTGTATTCGCATTTATGGTTTCCGGAAACAGCAAACCAAGAATAATCTGTTTGCGTTCATTTACAACCTGGTCATATTCAGTGTCGTTGATATTTAAAAGTCTCATTTGAAGTGGCCGCATGATAATTGGGTAGATCATGAGCGAAACAAGGTTGATCATAAAATGGACTGGGTTGCTTTTAGGGATTGTCCCGGCTTCCATCTCATTTCCTATTTCCTTAAGGTATTGCTGGATGGGTTGTGGTGGTTCTTTTGGAAATCTGTCCACGGAATTTTTGCTTAACCTTTGTTGGATGATATCAACCGTAAGAAATGATTCCAGATAGGGAAACCTCCGCAACTTGTCCATAAAATCATCCATAAACTGCTCAGTCTTCTCCCTGAATGGCAAATCAGAGATTAAAATAGCATCCGAATTGCTTACAAATTGTTCATGGGCTTTCTGGATCACTTTAGCAAGCAGTTCATCTTTCGAGCGGAAGTAGTAATTGATCAGGGTCCTGTTCACGCCAGCAGCATCTGCAATGTCCTGTGTTGTAGCGTATAGCCTACCTTCAGCAAAAAAGACGTTCATTGCTGTGTCGATAATTAACTTTTCGGTCTGACAATCTTTAACCGGCATAACTGACAAAAATGTTTGACAAATATGTTTGACATATTTGTCAACAAAAATAAGAAGATTTATTTGATTGACAAAAAGGTTGGCTTTGGATTTTGATTATTCAAAAATTCGTTCCAATTTGCCATGAATTTTATATACCTGTCAAACGATGGAAATGCAAATCCTGATCCCGGGAATCGTTACCGGAATTGTTATTGGTGGATTAATCGGCTGGTTGGTTGCCAGGGAAAAAGCCAATGCTGCCATTCAGGTCGGAAAAGAAGCTGATCGGTTAAAATTATACGATCTTGAAAAAGAATTGGTTACTTACCGGGCAACCACTACCGCAAATTTGAATGCTGCCAATCAAACGATAATTGAGAAGAATCTGGACATCAAATTATTGACGGATAGGCTCAACAATTTTGTGGATCAGTTCAATGCCTGCAATCAAAAACTGGCAACTTCAGAAGCCAACCATCGGGCATTAAACGACAGATTTGAAAATCAAAAGGTTGAGATGCTGGAGTTGGGAAAGAGGTTCAATATGGAGTTTGAGAACATCGCGAACAAAATTCTGGAGACAAAGACCCAAAAATTCACGGAACTCAATAAATCCAACATGAAAGATCTCCTGGAACCGTTGGGCAAAAATATCGATGAGTTCAAGAAAACGGTGAACGAAACCTACGACAAGGAATCGAAAGAAAGGTTTTCGCTGGGTGAAAAGGTCAGGGAGTTGGCAAGGCTCAATCAGGTGATCAGTGAAGAAGCCCGGAACCTTACTAATGCCTTAAAAAGTGAATCAAAAACTCAGGGCAGGTGGGGTGAAATGATTTTGGAAACTATTCTTGAAAAATCGGGGCTTCGAAAAGGGGAAGAATACTTTATGGAGCATCAATTGACAGATAATGAAGGTAATCCATTAAAGTCGGATTCGGAAAATAAAAAAATGCGCCCCGATGCTGTGATCAGATATCCCGACAACAGAAGCGTGATCATCGACTCGAAAGTTTCGTTGAATGCATTTACAAGGTATCTGGAAGCGGAAGATGACAAATTGAAAAATGAGGCGTTGGCATCACATGTGGCCGCAATTAAAAATCACATTGTAACCCTTAGTTCCAAAGGTTATGACGATTACGACAAAGCACTTGATTTTGTAATGATGTTCATACCCAGTGAGCCAGCCTATATGGCGGCCTTGCAGGGAGATCCCGATTTATGGAATTTTGCCTATGACAGACGAATACTGTTTATCAACCCTACCAACCTGATCACCTCATTAAAGCTGATTGTCGATTTATGGAAACGCGAATACCAGAACAGGAATGCCCAGGAGATTGCCGAAAGGGGTGCAAAACTGTATGACAAATTTGTTGGATTTGTCACCAATCTTGAGGAAATAGGAAAATACATCAATAAGGCGCAAGATGCTTATGCCGATTCTTACAAGCTTTTAACCACGGGAAACGACAATCTCGTTTTGCAGGCCACAAAGTTAAAAAACCTGGGATTGAAGACAAAAAAAGAGCTAGGTGCAAAATTATAGAATTTAAACCCTCAAGGTAATGGCAACCTTGAGGGTTTAAAACATTCCAAAACTAAAATCTGGAAATCCATGTGCATCCCTGCACGGTTTGCCAGCAGCAAGTAGCTAGCCATTAGCCGCCTTATTCCCCCAGCACCGGCATCCCTTTGTCCCAAGCCACCTTGATGTTCGAAATAAACCATGTTTTGCCTTTGTCGTTGTTGCCCTGGAAAAATAGGTAATCGTCCCCCTTTGGATTGGCAAAAATATGGGGATGGCCCGATTCGCTTGAATTCCAATCCCCTGGATTTCCATTCGTAAGGAATGGCTGATCAGATAACCTTTTCCAATTGACGCCATCCGAACTTTTGGCAACACCGATTTGTTGAGGTGCATTGTTGTACGCTGCGGCATAAAACAGAAAGAGTTCCCCGTTTTTATTGATGACGGATGCCCCTTCGATGCAATCACGCTCCCAGGGCAATTCAGGTTTGAGGATCGGACCTTCGGTGGACAGGTTTGTCCAGTCGGTGCGGTCAAAGTGAGTGTTTCCAGGAGCAACGGCCACACCCTGCATCTGGATTTTGTATTCCGGGTCCCGGGTTGCATAGTATAGGTAATATTTCCCTTTGAAAGGGATGACTTCTGCATCAATAGCCCTTCCGCAGTTCCAGGCTCCATCTGGATGAAAAATAGGATTCGTCACGTTGCGTGTGAACCGGATTCCATCGGTTGACCAGGCATGACAGATGGCATCTTTTTTACCGGTTCCATAGGTCTGGTAAAACAGGTGGACTTTTTTGCCAACAACAAGGGCACAAGGTGCCGCTATACCTTTGGCTTCATAAGTTGCTGATGGATCAACATTTACTTCCCCGATCCTTTTCCAGTTCATCAGGTCTTTGCTTTCGGCGATCCCGATTCCCCAGCCATGCACCACCCCTGTTTTATCGGTAAATCCGGGCACTGAATAATACATCATGTACCGGCCTTTAAAGCGGATGACATGAGGATCCTTGGAAAATGGCACGCCGATCCGGGTTGTGTCGCCAAACATCATTTTGGGTGGGTTCACTTTTGTAAGAGGTTGTGCGTAGGCAACAAAGACATCAATCACTGATAGAATTGCAAGAGGTAGTAACTTCCTTAATATGTTCATTTTACAGATGGTTTTTTTGTCATCAAATAGGTCAGTCGTTGTTCAGATGTCCTTATTCCTAAGATCACGCACAAAAAAATCGAAACTTGGATTTTTTTGTGAATATCGTTCAATTTTCAGTTTCTTGGAGAAATGTCTCGCGATTATTTCGTAAAATTCAATCCGTTTTTCATTTAGAAATTTTTAGGTAATCCACCAAAATACCCTCTGATATATGATTCAGAAAGCCTGACAGTTTCTATCCCTTTAACTATTTTGGGTTCGTTTATCCTCTTTGCAATCGTATGTCCATCAGCGTTTCTGTAAATCGTAAAAAGGCGCTGTTCGTCATCCGACAAGTTTAATCCGTCTAAAATAGCAGGATTATGCGTTGTTAAAATTACTTGTTTATTATGTTCTTTTGATAATACAGTTAATTGCCTTATCAACTCTTCGCAAAGCTTTGGATTTAAAGCATTATCAATATTATCAATTGCAAAAAAGGATGGGGTATAAGGACTTACAAAGAGCGTAAAATAAAAGAGCAAATATAAGAATCCTTCATTTGCACTTCGCTGGTCGAAATAATTCAATTCTTTTAAATATTTGTCCCTAATGTTTATCCTTCTCTCCGTAAAGGCAAGATCATCAGGGATTTCAAATCCTTGAAACCAACCTATTAACCGCAGCTTATCCCCTATCTTGTTTAATAGTTCAGGTCTTTTCTTATAGAGATCAATTAAATGTTTGAATAGTCCTTCACCCCTTATCCCAAGTGGTTTTAACTGGCCTTCTTCCTCAAATCTTCTTAAAAAGTAGTTTTCAGGTGAGAAGTTCAAAAACGATGAAATTGAGTTACTTCCGAACATTCTTTCCAAATAGGGCTTATACTTGGAATAGGAATAGGTGTTTCTTTTTATTTGATCCTCAGCATAATCAGAGGTTTCTTTTTTTAAGTTATGCAATAAAAGTCCAGCTGTCCATGTGCCTTGTTCGTAGTTGTGGATTCTTATTCCGAATTCTTCATCAAATTGATTGTAAATACTAATATTGGTGATAAAATCAGGATTCATTGCCAACATGTCTTTTGTTACATCTGCTTCTTTAATGGAGTTAAAAGCAGACTTCATTAAATGTGGTTCTGAAATCCTTATTCCCTTTAAGCTCAATAGTGTATCTGTAAGACTGCTACTTTCTGTGTCGGCAACTATGCCACAACAAGTTATGGCTTCCAATATATTTGTCTTTCCACAACCATTTTCTCCAATAAAAATATTTAGTCTTCCAAGACTAATTTCAAGGTTAGTTATTGATTTATAGTTATGTATCGAAACCTTGCTTATCATATATTTTTCAATTTCATTGCCATTTATTCCTATCAAAGGAAACGATAAAAAACTGATTTGAAAACAGCTTTTACATAAATAAAACCGGAATACCAGACCATATTATTTTAAGGTTATCATTCCGAGTTCATACCATCCACTTGTATTTTTAAGCTCCACCCCAATTTTTATGGATGGCCTCTTCCCATCATTTGGCTGGAGGATTCCAACAGCCAGTATGTATTTACCAGTTTTTACATCCCTGAAGTTGAGTTTGTCTTCATTCGTCACAGCATGATCCGATTCCCAACCCTCCGGTGTTGAGGCGGTGGCTTCACAGCTTTTAACGATTTGTCCATCTGATGATATCAAGGCATAAGCAACTTTAGCAGGAATATAGATCGGGGCAACTCCCTTGTTTTCCCAGGTTACTGTAATTCGGTTCTCTTTCTTTTTTAATAGAACTACTGGAAAAACTGCCTTTGATAAAATGAAATGATAGCCGAGCCGATTTGTCAATTTACGGATCAAATCAGGTTCTTTTTTCAGCAGATTAAGCCCCGATTCACCGCCACGGCTTAAATCACAGTAGGTTGGTTTCCCTTTTTCAATACACGATTCGAGCGTAAATCCCCTGTTCTGGTCGTCTTTTTTGCCGTACCACCATCCCAGTTTTTCCATCATTTCATAATTTCCGAAAAACTCAAATACAGAGGCCATTTTCCCGTTACAACGGGTCAGTTCACCACCATCACTGTTGCCACAAATGCCATCGCGCCGCAAACCAACACCGATGGAGACGGCCCAATCATAAATTGAACCGTTATAATTTGGCCCGGTGGGAAGCTGGAGTAACGTTTTATGGAATGCATCCCGGTGTATTTGGATGTGCTCCTTGTATTTTTCAATTGAAATATCGGGTTTCCCAAAAGGGTACATATGCCCTTCGCCCCAGTTGCCGTACGAACGGATATCGATGAATGCAATATTCGGATTGCCATCATAACGTGCAGCAAGTGCCTTGATAAAATTTTCCATTTTTTTTATAAACACGGGGTCATCGAAGACCGGAACCAATTTGGAACCTGGTGTTCCTGTGGTATTCAACTTCGGGTCTTTCAGTTCAAATGAATCATATTTGGCCCCGGCATCGAACACCCATTTTGGGCTTACCCAAAAATTGGAAGAGTGGGTACTGGCGCACATCACCCCGAATGCAAACTTTTTTCCTGCCTCTTTCCATGCTTTGATATCATTATCAATAACTTCCCATTGGTATAGGCCTTCCTCCGGTTCCAGCTTTGACCAACTGTAGCGCACATAACCCACTGTAGCAATATCGAGTACTTCGGAGGGCTGGTTTTTAACAGAACCATAAATGACCCAACCTTTGCCAGGATTGACAATTGCCCTTGCAGAAATGGATGGAACAACGATAATTCTATTATCCTGGTAACTAGAGTGTTGTTCTTTTGTATTTGCGACCTGCACTTTTGAAGGTGGAATGGCTTGTACCTTTTGGACAAAACAAAAAAAGGCAAATGCAAAAAGCAATAAAGTTGGAGAATTGTTTATGGAAGAGGTTTTCTTCCTTTTGTAGTTTTCCACGAATGATTATTTTCATCGGAAGCACTGACCGCCGACAGCAAATTGCCAGCAGCCAGTACCTTGAATTTTAATAGGTTATTTCTTCTAATTTTCTATTTCAGGATGACTTCCAGGACCGGAATTTCTACTGGTGGTTTCTGGACAGGAAGTGATAAGTTTAAGTTGTTCTTTTCTTCATCCCTACCGGCACGGTATTTAATTTCGGAAGCATCATGAAGAAACTGGATATATTTCACCTTGTCGCCCATATTTTTGAGTTTCAGGTTGCCCATCGGATAGCTCAACAAATGGATATACAACCGGTTGGTTTTCGCATTGTATGTTAAAAGAGTATTGTCGGGAGCCACAAATTCAGCAGGAGCTTCTGTGCAGCCATAGATTGAACGGTTATTGTATTTCATCCATTCTCCCATCGATTTTAAGCGGTCCTGAGCCCTGTAATCAAAAACCCCACGTGCTGTTGGACCGACGTTCAACAAAAGATTTCCCCCTTTACTCACCGATTCGATCAATAATTCAAGCAATTGCGGTGTACTTTTCCAGGTATTTTCGTCACGGTAGTAGCCCCACGAACCTGAGAAAGTCTGGCAGGTTTCCCAGTTGACCTTCTGTCCGTTGCGTTCAGGCCATTTCTCAACTTTATATTGTTCAGGCGATTCAAAATCCCATCCTCCATCAACGTCTTTGAGGTCAAGGCGGTCGTCGATGATAATGCCAGGCTGTAAAGTGCGGACCATTTTCAGCAAATCGATGGAACCCCAGTCGTCACGCCCTTTCCCATTTTTTCCCGGGAACGAAAAGTCAAACCAGATCACGCTGATCTCGCCATAATTGGTCAACAATTCACGCACCTGATTTTTAAGGTATTCGCGGTATTTGGCCATATCACGACCTTTGTTCAAACGGACATAAGCAGAATCGGTGGTTTGCCTTTGTGGGTGATTGCTATCTATTGTATAATCGGGGTGGTGCCAGTCGATGAGCGAATAGTAGAATCCGACTTTAAGCCCTTCTGCCCGCAATGCATCCACATATTCACGGATAATATCTTTACCGAAAGGGGTGTTGGTCGCCTTATAGTCAGTGAATTTTGAATCAAACAGGCAGAACCCTTCGTGATGTTTGGCTGTCAGTACAACATATTTCATACCGGCCTCTTTCGCCATACGTGCCCACTCTTTCGGATTGTAAAGATCGGGATTAAAATTGTCGAAATACTTTTGATATTGTTCATTGGTCAACCGCTCGTTGTTTTTCACCCACTCGTGACGGGCTGGCAATGCATAAAGTCCCCAGTGGATGAACATACCGAAACGGGCTTCAGTCCACCACGACATCCTTTTGGCTTTCTGCTCTGGTGTTTCAGCCTTTAATTGTGCAAAACCTGTACCCTGCATTGCGAAAAGTGCAAGGAACAGCATTGTGATCATCTTGATTTTCAGATTGTTTCTCATTTGTTTGATTTTTAATTTAGATAATGGCAAGATAGGAGAAAAAGGTTAATATTTTTTAACTTATTCAAGCATAATCATTGATCTATTTTTTTTTGATTTTTTTTTTGATTTTATATTTTTGCCTCCCGAATTTTCATAAAATCTAAAATTAAGGAGAATTGAGTTATGTCAACACAAAAGAAATGGTTAAGACTGTTTTTAACCCTGGTAATAGGGGTAATCTGCACTTTTAGTCACGCCTTGAAGGCGAATGAAAGTGTTACATTGTACACACCTTACACGAAGATTTCGGTTCCTCCCGGCGAATCGATCGATTATGCGATTGATGTGATCAACAACAGTAAGGAAGTGCAAACGTTGGATATTTCTGTAACGGGTATGCCTGTTGGATGGAACTACAGTTTGAAGTCGGGTGCATGGACGATCGGGCAAATATCTGTCCTTCCCGGAGAAAGAAAAAGTCTATCCCTAAAGGTTGAAGTCCCGATGCAAGTCAATAAAGGGAACTACAAATTTACCGTGGTTGCAGGAGCGGCGGGTTCTTTGCCTTTGATTGTGAACATCTCTGAGCAAGGGACTTTTAAAACCGAGTTTACAACAACCCAGCCCAATATGCAGGGGAATGTAAGCTCAACCTTCACTTTCAATGCCAACCTGAAAAACCGGACCGCCGATAAACAGCAATATGCTTTTATGTCGAATACTCCGCGTGGCTGGACCGTGACTTTCAAAGCCAACTACCAACCCGTAACTTCAGTTGTAGCGGAACCGAATAGTACACAGGCCATTGGTATCGAAATAAAAGCACCTGAGAAAACTGCGGCCGGAAAGTACAAGATACCTGTCAATGTTTCGTCTGGCTCTTCATCGACTGATCTGGAGCTCGAAGTTGTGATTACCGGTTCCTATAGCATGGAATTGAATACCCCAACTGGCTTGTTAAGTTCCGATATTACAGCCGGCGAAACGAAACAATTGGACCTCGTTATCGTCAATACAGGATCTTCTGAGCTTACCGATATAAAACCGGAAGCCGCAGCCGCAGTGAACTGGACAGCTACATTTAACCCAGTAAAAGTGGATAAACTTCCTGCCGGCCAATCGACCCACCTTTATGTTACTGTAAAAGCCGACAAAAAAGCGATCCCTGGTGATTATCAGGCTACTTTTGAGGCAAAAACGCCTGAAGCCTCTTCAAAAATCTCTTTCAGGTTCTCTGTTGAAACGCCAATGTTTTGGGGTTGGGTAGGCGTTTTGATCATTCTGGTTGCTTTGGGAAGTGTCTATTATCTGTTCCGAAAATACGGAAGGAGGTAAATTGTGGCCGAAAATATTATTGAGCTGATTGATCTGACCAAAAAATACGGGTCATTTACGGCTGTAGATCAACTTAACCTGACCATCCGGAAAGGCGAGATTTTTGGCTTGCTTGGCCCGAACGGTGCAGGAAAATCGACAACGATCCTGATGATGCTTGGATTGACCGAACCAACTTCCGGTATGGCAAGTGTTTGTGGTATTGATCCTACTACAAAACCGATCGAGGTAAAAAGAATAGTTGGTTACCTGCCAGAGGATGTTGGGTTTTATTCAAACCGTTCAGGCTACGAAAACCTGATGTTCACGGCAATGTTAAACGGACTCTCAAGATGGGAGGCAGTGACAAAAATCGATCAGTTGCTTGAACTTGTTGGTTTGACGGAAGTGGCCGGAAAAAAAACAGGCAAATATTCACGCGGGATGTTGCAACGGCTTGGATTGGCCGACGTCCTGATCAAAAATCCAGAAGTGATCATTCTTGATGAGCCAACTTTGGGAATCGATCCAACAGGGGTAAAGGAGTTCATCGAGTTGATTGTCACATTGAGCCGGGCAGAAGGGCTTACCGTTATTTTTTCCTCCCACGACCTGCACCATGTACAACAGGTTTGCGACCGGGTAGGATTATTTGTAAATGGCAGATTATTGGCGGAAGGGGATATCCCGACGCTTTCCAGAAAATTGTTCACAAAAAGCCAGTTTGTAATAGAAGTTGGCATTTCAAAGGAGGTTGCTGATTCACAACATGATTCAGAAGAATCAGATTCCTCCGGGTGGTTAATGGACCTGCTGAAAGAAATCGAAGGGATCATTGATGTTGAGGTCAAAAATGGTATTTTTCAAATTGCCTGCTCACGCGATGCAACTTCTGAAATTGCAAAAGCAATGGTTGAGGCAGGTGAAAAATTGATCTATCTGAACAAGAAAGAGTACGGACTTGATGATATTTACTATCGCTATTTTGAAGGAGGTGAAAGTCATGAATAATACAGATAAAAAACCTGCCGGTTTTTTAATGGACAGGTTGACAAATACATTCAGTTTTTTTAAATCGATGACTCCAAAGAGTGAAAAGGATGGGATGAACAATGATGTTAAAGTCCTCCATCCGTTCAGTGTCATCCTGAACAAAGAGATATCCGACCATGTGAGGAGCTGGCGTTTTGTTCTCCTTGTTCTGATTATTGCCTTAACCTGCTTTGCTTCACTGTTTACTGCTTTGTCAAACATTGGCAAAGCCGTTAAACCAGGCGACCCGGAAGGGGCTTTTTTCTTTCTGAAACTCTTTACATTGACCGATGGCACACTTCCACCTTTTATGGTCTTTATCAGTTTTCTGGGGCCATTGCTTGGTATCAGCCTTGGTTTTGACGCAGTGAATTCAGAGCAAAACAACCGTACGCTAAGCAGAATATTGGCACAACCTATTTACCGGGATTATGTGCTGAATGCCAAATTTTTAGCGGCTTTGATCGTCATCAGTGTTATGTTTTTCGCTTTGGTTTTTCTTGTGATGGGGATTGGGTTGATTGCCATTGGAATTCCTCCCACTGTTGAAGAGTTCTTCCGCATCCTCTGTTTTATTATCCTCAGTATCCTGTATGTTGCATTTTGGTTGAACCTTTCTGTACTGTTTTCTGTAAGGTTCAGGCAACCAGCCACATCTGCCCTTTCGGGAATAGCGGTCTGGTTGTTTTTCACGATCTTCTATGGGATGATCGTGAACCTGGCGATCAAACCCTACACTCCATCGGCGATGTCAACAGATCGGTATATCTATGTATTTGAATCGTTTAGATTGGGATTGTTACGGGTTATGCCCAATCAGCTCTTTACCGAAGCGACAACTACATTGCTTATGCCTGCTGTCAGAAGCCTTGGGCCTTTGACAATGGAACAGGTTTACGGGACAATTCCTGGACCCCTGCCATTATCCCAAAGCCTTTTAATGGTGTGGCCACAAGTTACCGGACTCATTGCAGCCACTGTACTTTGTTTTGCTTTATCGTATGTCTCGTTTATGCGGCGTGAGATCCGGTCAAGGTAAAACTTAAAAGTTCAGGGCATCGTTCCCAAGATAACCATTGTCAACTGCTTGTTTGCCTTTGGATTTGGAACCCTGTCCAAAATTGTAGGTCAGGCTGATGTATCCAATCCGGCTTTCAGGTTTTCGCCAGTTGTCGGCAATAAAATTGGTTCCCCAAGCGGTGTAGCTGTTCTTCAAGGTATTAAAGATATCGCTTACCCTGAATGCCAGGGACATCTTGTTTTTAAGCAGGTCTTTTTTTACTGCCATGTCAGCCGACCATGATGAATTAGTTTTGCTTTGGACTGCAACCTGCGGTCCACGGTAGGAACCAGAAAGCTGGATTGATAATGTCCTGGAAGGCGACCAGGTTGACATCATCCTTGCTGTTGAGGAGAAGTTGCTGTTTTCGAGGTTGTTTCCTTTGATCGTATTGCGGAAGATACTCAGGTTGCCATTGACTTTCCACCATTTGGCAATGGTCTGCTCCAAAGTGAACTCAATTCCGTAACTCTCGCCCAATGACTGGTTTTGCGGAAACATATGCGAAATGTTGTTTGCATCCAGGACGACCATCCTGTTGATGGCATTGTTTGTCCTCCTGTAAAACAAGGTGGAGCTGAATGAAGTTTTCTTCCAGTAATTGGAGTACCCAGTCTCAAAAGAGTTGATGTATTCGGGTTTTAAATCAGGGTTTCCCGTTCGCAATACATCTGGATTTGACTGGTCAACAAATGGGTTCAAATTCTCCAAAGTTGGTCTTTGAATGCGACGGCTATATGAGAACTGAAGATTTTCGGTTTCGCCTAACTTTTGGTTAAGGTGCAGGTTTGGATAGAAATTAAAGTAGTTCAAGTTTTTATCTTCATTGGTGATTTTTTGAAGGGCATGGGTATATGTTTCTTCCAATCTTGCACCGGCCATGATCGAGAAGTTATTTACTGTTGTCGAGAAAGTGCCATATACAGCATGGAACTGTTCGTCATAAATAAAATGGTTGCGCTGGGAGACAACATCAACTGGACCCGAATTGATGAAATTGCTCCTGCTGTAATTGTTGTCCTGGCTTCGTAGGATGCTTTGAATCCCCGATTCAAGTTTTGAACTTTTACCCAATGGCAAAACCCAGTTGATCTGAAGGTTTAAATTGTATTTCCTTGAATCGGTAAACACCGTAAATTTACTGGCCGAATCGGGATAGGTATAAAGTTGAGGTTGTTCCATGGTAAGATTGGAATTTGTATAACCATAATCAATGGTCAATTCTTCCCCTTTTTTGTCGAACTTCTTCCTGTAACTCAATAGATAATCGTTGGCTGTTTCATCGCTGTTCTCAACATTGTTTGCCAGATTGGAGTTGGTCAATTTCAGCAGTTTGTCCATGTACAAGGTTTTCGTAAGGTCACCATCGTTCTTCTTTGTGGGGTTGGTCTGCAAGGAAGCGGTAATCGAATTTTTGGAATTGATCATCCAGTCAAATCCGAATTTTAGGCTTTTGGAATGAATGACAATGGCACTGTTTGAGTTTTGTTGCATAAAAGTTGGTGTACTGGAAAAAGCCTCACGAAGCAGATACCTTTCCGATTCCATCTCAATGTACCTGCCATTGTAGGTACCATAAAGGTTTAAGTTCTTTGTGCTATAATTCAGGTTTAACGAGCCCGTATATTTTTGATTGGTCCCCGAAGTGAACAATGCCATTCCGTTTAATCCGGCAGCTTTTTTCTTTTTTAATTTAAGGTTGATAATACCTGTTGCACCTTCAGGATTGTATTTTGCTGAAGGATTGGTGATTACCTCGATACTTTCAACATCTGAAGAGGGGATCTGGTCCAAGCGGGTGGCATCTATGCTTGTAGGGTGTCCATCGACAAGGATACTAACACTTGAATTACCCCTGAGGCTTACAGTCCCATCAACCTCTACGGCAACGCCAGGGACATTCTTGAGCAGATCAACCGATGTTCCTCCTGTGGCTGTGATGTCCTTGGAAACATTGACGACTTTTTTGTCAATTTTTAATTCCATCGATTTCTTTTCGGCAGTGATGGTGACCTCACCAATCGCTGAAACTTCAGTTTCGAGATTTAGATTTCCCAGATTTTTCTCGTTGGAACCTCTTTTAATGATCAGGTCGTTAATTTTCAACGGTTTATAGCCCAATAAGCTTATGGTTGCATAATACTGGCCATCAGGGACTTTGCTTAATTGAAAAGCTCCATTGGCGTCTGAAACTGTCCAGGTTGTCATTTTGGAGTCGGTTGTGCGGTACAGGACGATACTTGCAAATTCTATGGGTGATGAACCATTCTCTTTTAAGGTCCCTTTAATCATACCTGTATCTCCACCCATATCGCTCTGGGCATTTACGTTTGATGCAATCCATAGGATTGCGAGAACACTTGCTAAAATTCTTCTGATTTGAGTTTTCATAATGGCTATTTATCAAATTTTGTTTTATTTTTTTGATTTTGGGATAAAACTAATTTGTGAAAAGAGATTTGCGGTAGAAAGTTGAATGAAGCTGTAATTTTTGGGGTTAAAACTACCTGTGAAAGGATTGAGGATTTTGGATTAGCGGAATGGCTATATTTTGATGGAAGGAAAAATCGAAAGGACAGTTGGCAAATGGCAATTCCTGACATCCAATGCTCAATATTAAAAATTTAATGTTGCCTTAGTCAAAATAGTGTTAACTTTGCTCGTTAGTTTTCTGTTTACAAAATAACTTGACTTGTTGAATTAAAAAATGCTGCTTAATTTTTTAACTGAAAATGCTTAAAATTAGATGTTTAAGCCTTCTTCATTTTTTAGTTATTGAAAATGGACTATTAAACGATTTAATGTAAAACAAAAATGAAGGTTTTGCTTTTGCAAATTGGAGCTATCGTATTTCTCATATTTCTGGGTTTTTTCATCCGGTTAATCTTGATCCACCATAATAGAAAAAGTATGCCAGGTACCCGAAAAAAGAAACAAATATTTAAACAGATCAACAGTTGGAAGGATCGTGGATACAATTACAATAGGCGATTAAATTTGTTAATAAGGCAAGGTTATGATAAGAGTGTAGCAAATATCTTATTGGGGGAGGTCGAATATATGTCGAACCCGAATCGTGACAGGAAGCCTGACAATTCCTCAGGAGGGACAATTTAAAGGACCTGTTGAAATAAAATTATCGGATATTTGAATCAAAATGCTACTTTTGATTTTTCGATACAAATATATCTCTAACAGGAAGGTCAGGTTTAATGTAACTGGCCTAAATTTATGGATTCAGGCCAATTAATACGGGAAATCAAGGAAGGGAAGGTAACTGCTTTTAAATTATTTTTTGAAAGTTTTTATCCCGGATTGTGCCAGTTTGCCAACAAGTACCTTAATGATCGTGATACTTCTCTTGACATTTGTCAGGACGCCTTTGTTTATTTATGGAATAGAATTGGGGAGGTCGATTCAATCGATGCAGCCAAATCGTACCTGTTTAAGTATGCCAAAAACCGGAGCCTTAACTACTTGCGCGACCATGAGAACCGGATGAAACTCAACTTTGAGAGCTTGGAATCAGGAATTTTTTTCAGGGACAACCTGATCGAAACGGAAATTTATCATGAAATATATACTGCAATCAGAAACCTTTCCCCCCAGGGAAGGAAGGTAATCGAACTATCACTGGATGGGTTTAAGAACCACGAAATCGCCGATCAGTTACAAATTTCAGTCAATACAGTAAAGACCTTGAAACAAAGGGCTTTCGATTCATTGCGCCATGACCTGAAAGAAAATGTGTTTATCTTATTTGGGTTGATCTTGAAGTGAAATTGGTTCTTAGTCACTGGCAACTGGCAGCTTGCAGCTGGCACATATCAAATTTGGATCATCACTGAATGTTCGATTCCTTAATTGTATTTGATGCAGGATAGCCAGAAGCCAGTTGCCAATAGCCAGTTGCCTTTCCCAAGCCGCCAGTCGCAATACTAAATGCCAATGAAAAAGATGTGCGATCGTGTCACCCACTTTTTGAACCTGGGTGCTTTACCATTAAACTAATTAACTTCCTTGGGTCAGGGATATGCTATAAATGAACGATTTCACAACTTACAACGAAATTGCCAGGTTAATCAAGGCAGAAATCAGGGGAGAACTGAACGCTTCTGATAATCAACTGCTTATTGATTGGATTGCGGCAAGTGCTGAGAATCGTTCACTCTATATTCGGATTAAAAATTCAACCAACTATGCAGAATGGGCCAGTGCGGTTCAAAATATTGATGTTGAAAGACAATGGGGAAAGGTACTGCCAATAATTAAGCGAAATCAAAAGATTTATCTCTACAAAAAAATATTGGGTTATGCTGCGGCCATGATTTTGCCGGTTTTGCTCGCAGGTGGAATTTTTTGGTACTCAAATGATTTTTCAAAAAAGGCGGGCATCTCTTCTATTCCAGTAAGCCAAATCCGTCCTGGCTCACAAAAAGCTATCCTGACCTTAAATAACGGTGAGTCGATCGTACTTGATTCGTCCACGAATAAGGTGATTAAGGAAAAAGATGGAACATTGATCGAAAGGGGTAACGGAAAATTGAATTATGCAAAATCGTCTAAAGGTGAAACAATACATCCGATTTTCAATATCCTGAGGATTCCAAGGGGAGGGGAATTCACCCTTCTTCTTAGCGATGGAACAAGGGTACATTTGAATGCTATGAGCAATTTCAAATATCCGGTCAGGTTTGGGGGGAACAAACGCGAAGTCGAATTGTCGGGTGAAGCATTTTTTGAGGTAACCAAAGATAAAAGCAGGCCGTTCGTGATCAGGACTGCAGGAATGAACGTTGAAGTTTTAGGAACAACATTTAATTTGAATGCCTATGAGAATAACGAGAAAATTGTAACCACCCTGGTGGAAGGTAGTGTGAAGATCAACTCTCAAATCACTCATGAAAGTCGGTTATTGTCACCTGACGAGCAAGCCACATTTGATGTCTCAAACGGACAGACTGAAATTAAAAAAGTGGATGTGAACCTTTATACCGCCTGGAAAGATGGGAATTTGATTTTTTATGATGCCCGTCTCGAGGATATTATGACCACCTTGTCAAGATGGTATTCTGCCAATGTGCTTTACAGGAATACATCGGTCAAAGATTTACGGTTCAGTGGAAATCTTAACCGCTATGGTGATATCAATCAGATACTTGATATTATTCGTTCTACGGGTAAAATAACCATTGAAATCGATAAAAATACAATTCTTTTTAGCAAGAAGTAAAAAAAAGCAGGAAATGCTCGTAACATTTCCTGCCGGATAACCCTGCGTTTGCAGGATAGTTTTTAGTGTACAAACTAATTATCAAATTTATGAAAAAAAAATTTGTTAAGCAAACTCATTTTGTGAGGGCGCTTACGAAGTGTCTTATTATGGTAAAAGTCGTTTGGATCATTGTTATGGCCTCGGTTCTGCAGGTAAGTGCCGGAACAAATCTGACCTATTCGCAATCTGTAAAAATGAACTTAAGTTTAAAGAATGCAGATCTGGAGCAGGTGATTTGGACAATGAAGAAACAATCTGAATTTAATTTCTTTTATTCCAATGAAGAGGTCCGTGCAATCAAGGGGCTCGACATTGAAATGAAGGATGTAACAGCCGAGAATGTTCTGGACAAATGTCTGATCGGTACAGGTTTAACTTATGAAATTGTCCACAAGGCAATCATTATTAAAAAGGAGGTCTTTACAGAACCTTCTAAATCGAATGGTTCACCTGTTTTGTCAAAGGCAGAACAGAAAAAAGAGATTACCGGAACCGTACGCGATGACAAAGGTCAACCCATCCCAGGGGCAACCATTATTGTCAAAGGTACTACGGTTGGGGTTACAACCGATTTTGAGGGAAAATTCACACTTTCCATCCCAATTACAGCTAAAACTTTAGTCGTCAGTTTTGTAGGTATGCAAGCCAAGGAAATTCCCATTACAGGCACAAATCTCTATAATGTCACACTTTCGGAAAATAATGTGGGAATCGAGGAGGTTGTCGTTGTAGGTTATGGTACCCAGAAAAAGGAAAGTGTTGTAGGGGCGGTTGTACAGATCGGGAACGAATCATTGATGCGCTCAGGGAACTCGAACGTTACCAATGCCCTGGCTGGTAAAATGTCAGGGGTTTTGACGATGCAACAGGCTGGAGAACCGGGTGCCAACAGTTCAGAAATTGTTATACGTGGTGTATCAAGCTGGAACGGTTCCCAGCCATTGGTACTTGTTGATGGTGTTGAAAGGAGTTTTACCGATTTGGATCCAAACGAAGTTGGGTCTATTTCAGTATTGAAGGATGCAAGTGCAACTGCTGTATTCGGAGCGAAAGGGGCTAACGGTGTTATTATCGTGACAACCAAACGGGGCAACCTGGGGGCACCAGTCATGAACTTTTCAGCTTCCTACGGTTTGCAAAAAGCAACTAGGATTCCTCAATTCATTGATTCATATACCACTATGACTGAATTGAATATGGGATTGATGAATGGGGCCCAGTTTGATAAGTTGATCCCACAAAGCGATTTGAATGAGTACCAGAATCCGTCCTCTCCATTAAAAGCTTTGCAATATCCCAATGTTGACTGGTTTAAAGAGATGACTCTCCCATATTCCCCAACTGTGGATGCCAATTTCAATATCTCGGGTGGGACAAAATTTGTCAAATATTTCGGAACTTTGGGTTATTACAATGAGTCAACCCTATTTGTCGGATATACAAATGGTTATCAGGACACAAGATATAAATACGACCGGTTCAACTATCGGACAAACCTCGATTTTAACCTGACCCCGACAACTACCCTTTCATTTAACATCGGTGGTGAAACAGGGATTAAGAACCAACCCATAACCTCGCCATGGCGAAGTTTATATGCAACAACTCCCGCATCTTTTCCAGCTTATTGGCCTGCATGGCTGCTCGAAGACAAAGTGAACGGGATTCCCGATATTGATTATCCTGATGCTACCGGTGATCGGCTTGCGTTGAAATTGAATGGTTTTACAACCAATCCTTATACTTATCTGGCGCAGGGAAACTTTAGTAAATATTTGAGTTCCAAGTTATTTACGGATGTTGTATTGGACCAGAAACTTGATTTTGTCCTTAAAGGATTGTCATTTAAAGGTAAGGTGGCATTTAGTACTTATTACAATACAAGGACACTGTATGCCGATTACACCCGTCCTGAATACAAGATTAACTGGGCAGATGTTGGCAAGCCTGGCGTAAATCCCTGGTATCGTAACGGCCAGTCGGGTTACTACAAATACAACATCAGTCCTTTGGACATTAACGTAGGAGGTCTGGAAGCTGGTTATTACCGGGACCTATATTATGAAGCTTCGTTGAACTATGCCAATACATTCAGCGATTTTTTTGCCTATGTTTATTTTAGTTTTTTTTGCTGAAGTTTCGGTAAGCCTCTGTTGTCATTCTTTGAACCTCAAAGGTTATCATTTCTTTTCTGTTTG